>Ga0208787_1000010_pt1 | contig 96471 bp, 80 predicted proteins | sample Wag4_2014_7_11_FD_187362 | JGI IMG/M metagenome (GOLD analysis project Ga0208787, IMG submission 187362) | Fresh water microbial communities from Ohio, USA - Utica-2 Time Series HT 2014_7_11 (SPAdes) (version 2) | ecosystem: Environmental > Aquatic > Freshwater > Water tank | place: USA: Ohio...
TCTGACGCATGGTTTCAAGTTTTATTTTCAATAAATTTTTTGTAAAAGTTTGGCTGTAATTAATATAATTCGTCCAATTTCATTTTTAAATATTTCAAAACGCTACGGTAAGTACTCAATACCGAAATACCCACACCCAGTAGGATAAGGCCTCCAAATAAAATTAAACTATTGCTAATACCTTGCAACATGCCTATTTGAGGAAACTGCGAAGTGGCCCATTCAATTAAACCAAATAAAAGAAAGATAGCTACAAAGGCGCTAATTAAGCCATTCAATAAAGCTCGAATTAATAAAGGTTTAGAAATAAAATTACGTGTAGCGCCCACCATTTGCATAGTCTTAATTAAAAAGCGATTGCTATACATAGCTAAGCGAATGGTGTTATCAATACTAATAATTACAATAATGCAAAGAATAATAGACATCACTAAAAAGATGACCCCAATTTTAGTAGCTCTTTCATTTAAGTTAGTGACTAAACTTTTAGGGTATTGAATATCTGCAACATCTTTCGGAAAGGTTTTTTCAATAGCCGATGTAATTTTTGTTAAGCTATCTGTATTTACATAATCGGCTTTAGCATAAAAATCAATACTTTCTGGAAGCGGGTTAGCCTCTAAAATTTTCGCCCAGTCTTCATTATTTTCTTTATTCCAAATGGCCTTTGCCTTTTCTTTATTAATGTACTCTACATTTTTTGCATAGGGTTGACTTGCTATAAATTTTTCAATGGCACCCACGGTATTTTTGTCAGCCGTTCTTACATAAACGCTAATACGAATATCCTCTTTAAAGCTGTCTCCAATGGACTGAAGGTTTAAAAATAACCAGCCCATAATGCCCATAATAAATAAAACAATGGCCACCCCTACAATACTATAAATGTAGTTGGGTTTGCTGCGTTTCAGCGCCGATGTTCCGGTAGAAGCCATAGCATTAAAATTTTAGTTGTTCGCTTTGCAAATGTAGGGTTTTGAACGCTAATGGCTTACATTTGCAGAGGGTGAATTCAGACATTTTTTACGCAAAATGGGGTAGGCCCAAAATTTGGTTAAAGAATTGTTAGTTTTTCTACCTTTTATAAAGAAAATCAAGAAATGGAGTATCAATTTAGGGCCATTGAAAAAAAGTGGCAAACTATTTGGCAGGAAAAAAAGGCGTACAAGGTAAGTAATGATTCTACTAAGCCTAAGGCTTATATATTAGATATGTTCCCTTATCCAAGTGGTGCTGGTTTGCACGTTGGTCATCCCCTAGGTTATATAGCTGCAGATATTTATAGCAGGTATAAAAGACTTAAAGGTTTTAATGTTTTACACCCCATGGGTTATGATGCCTTTGGATTACCTGCGGAGCAATATGCAATCGAGCATGGTGTACATCCTTCTAAAAGCACTTATGACAATATCAATAATTTTAGAAAGCAATTAGATAATATTGGATTTTGTTTTGACTGGGATAGAGAAGTAAAAACCTGCGACGTAAGTTATTATAAATGGACACAGTGGATTTTCTTACAATTATTTAATAGCTATTTTGATAAAGCAGCAGCTAAAGCAATGCCGATTGCAACATTGGAAGCTGCATTTGAAAAACAAGGAAATGCAAATCATAGTTGCCCAGGTGACGCATCTTTAACTTTTACAGCTAATAATTGGAAAGGCTATACTGAAAAAGAAAAGCAGGTTATTTTAATGCAATACCGTTTGGCTTTTTGTGGGTATGGCGAAGTGAACTGGTGCGCAGCCTTAGGAACCGTGCTTGCGAATGATGAAGTCATTAATGGATTTAGTGAAAGAGGGGGTCATCCTGTAGAGAAAAAGAAATTACGTCAATGGTATTTAAGAATTACAGAATACGCAGATAGGCTTTTGTCGGGACTTGAGACCATTCAGTTTAGCGAAGCCATGAAAGAAATGCAATCCAATTGGATTGGTAGAAGTGAAGGTGCTGAAATTGATTTTGCCATTCAAGGACATGCAGGTAGTTTAAAAGTATACACCACAAGGCCCGATACTATTTTTGGTGTGGACTTTATGGTGGTAGCTCCTGAACATTCACTTATTGAAAGCATTACACCCACTACTCATAAGGCAGCAGTAGCTGAATATATTGGGTATGTAAAAAGTAGAAGTGAAAGAGAGCGTATCGCTGAGAAAAAAATTACGGGCTGTTTTACAGGTGCCTATGTGACCAACCCATTTAATAATGCTTTAATTCCTGTTTGGATTTCTGAATATGTATTAGCAGGTTATGGCACGGGAGCCATTATGGCTGTGCCTTGTGGGGACGATCGTGATTTTAAATTTGCAGAACATTTTAATATTCCCATTACTAATATTATAGGAGAGGCATTTAATGGAGAGGAAGCGAACCCTACTAAAGAAGCTATTTTATCGAATAGCGATTTTTTAAATGGAATAGTACAAAAAAAGGCCATTGCAATTGTGACTCAAAAATTAGAGGCCATGGGTATTGGCAAGTCTAAGATTAATTATAGAATGCGTGATGCTGCCTTTAGTAGACAACGTTATTGGGGTGAGCCTTTTCCTATTAAATGGAAAGACGGAATTGCTTATCCTTTATCAGAAAAAGAACTTCCTTTATTATTACCTACCGTAGACAACTATTCTCCCGGACCAGAAGGAGAAGGTCCCTTGGCGAATATTGCTGCATGGAAAGCAGAAAATTATGAAACCAATACCATGCCTGGTTTTGCAGGAAGTAGTTGGTATTTTTTAAGGTATATGGATACTGCTAATGATACCGAGTTCTGTAGCAGAAAAGCAAGTGATTATTGGGGACAAGTGGACCTTTACATTGGAGGAACAGAGCACGCTGTAGGACATTTACTCTATAGTAGAATGTGGACGAAAGTATTATTTGATTTAGGTCATATTGGTTTTGACGAACCCTTTAAGAAATTATTGAATCAGGGAATGATACAAGGTAGTTCTCGATTTGTGTATAGAATAAGAGGTACACAAAAATTTGTATCAGCTGGATTAAAGCATACGCATGAAGTGGACGCCTTGCATGTAGATGTAAATATTGTAGATGGTGTTGAACTAGATACGGAAGCATTTACAAAATGGAAACCCGATTATGCAAATGCTGAATTTATTTTAGAAGACGGAAAATATATATGTGGCGTGGAGGTAGAAAAAATGTCTAAGTCGAAATTTAATACAGTGAACCCAGATGACTTAGTAGAAAAATATGGCGCTGATACATTTAGAATGTATGAAATGTTTTTAGGTCCGGTGGAGCAAAGTAAACCATGGGACACAAAAGGAATTGAAGGGGTGCACCGTTTTTTAAAAAAATGCTGGCGTTTATTTTTTGACGAAATTAAAGGAAAGGTATGGGTAGACGAGGCGCCTACAGCTGCAGAATTAAAAGTACTGCATAAGGCCATTAAAAAAATTGAAGAAGATACAGAACGATATAGTTTTAATACCGCAGTAAGTAGCTTTATGATTTGTGTGAATGAACTGGCTGATTTGAATTGCCATAAAAAAGAAATACTTTCTCAGTTAGTGATTTTATTAACCCCTTATGCGCCCCATTTTGCAGAAGAGTTATGGCAGGTACTGGGTATGGATGGTTTAGTGGTAGATGCGGCTTATCCGGTTTTTGACGCACAGTATGTAAATGAAACAGAGAAAGAATATCCTATTAGTATTAATGGAAAGTTAAGAGCTAATATTCTTATTGCGCTTGATGCTAGCGAGGATCAAGTGCGCGCCATTGTATTAGAAAATGAAGTGATAAAAAAATGGGTGGAAGATAAACCTATTAAAAAGCTCATATTTGTAAAAGGGAAGATGGTCAATATTGTAATTTAATAGTTTAAAAATAAGCATGTCAAACCCACTTTTAGATAATACGAATAATGAAATCAACTCTTTAGACAAAGAGTTTGAAAATAGTATTCGTCCCAGAGAAATGGAAGCCTTTGCGGGACAGCCACAGCTTATTGAAAATATTAGCATTTTTATTAAGGCTGCCAAGATGCGCGGTGAAGCCCTGGATCATATTTTATTTCATGGCCCTCCAGGTTTAGGTAAGACTACCTTAAGTAGAATTGTAGCCAATGAAATGGGCGTGCAAATAAAAGAAACCTCAGGTCCCGTGATTGAAAAGCCAAGCGACCTAGCAGGTTTATTAACGAGTCTAGAGCCCAATGATGTATTATTTATTGATGAGATACACCGCTTAAGTACGGTGGTAGAAGAGTATTTATATGCGGCTATGGAAGACTATAAGATAGATATCATGATCGATAGTGGTCCCAATGCAAGAAGTATTCAAATTAATCTGAATCCCTTTACACTAGTAGGGGCTACTACCAGAAGTGGTTTATTAACAGCGCCACTACTTTCAAGATTTGGTATTAAGTCTCGCTTGGAATATTATCCAGCCACTGTGATAGAAAAAATTATTCTAAGAAGTGCAGGTATACTAAATGTGAATATTAATTCAGCCGCTGCAGGAGAAATTTCTAGAAGAAGTAGAGGTACGCCCAGAATTGCCAATGGATTATTAAGACGTGTACGCGATTTTGCACAAGTATTAAACGATGGTACGGTAGATATAGGTATTACCCAACATGCACTTAAAGCATTGAATGTGGATGAACATGGACTAGATGAGATGGACAATAGAATTTTACTAGCCATTATTGAGAAATTCAAAGGAGGACCTGTAGGTATTAGCACTATCGCTACTGCAGTAGGTGAGGAGTCAGGGACTATTGAAGAAGTGTATGAGCCTTTTTTAATTCAAGAAGGTTTTTTACAAAGAACCCCAAGAGGTAGAGAAGTTACACAGAAAGCCTATAATCATTTAGGAAAGAAGCCGCCTTCAGGCCACGCCTCCAATAACCCTGAATTATTTAGATAGTAGTTTGTGATTTAAGACACTACTAATCTAAATCCGTTACCATGAATGTTAACGATTTCAATTTGATCGTCTTCCTTTAAGTATTTTCTTAATTTGGCAATATATACGTCCATGCTTCTGCCATTAAAATAAGTATCACTACCCCAAATTTTCTTCAAAGCTTTTTCACGGGTAAGCAAATCATTTATATTTTCTGCTAACATTTTTAATAATTCATTTTCTTTAGGAGAAAGGGTATGCGAGATATCGCCCATTTTTAATTCCCTTAATCTTGGATTAAAATGATATTTACCTAATTGGAATTCGATGTTATCGCTTACTTTATTATCTTCTTCATTTCTTTTGATAATAGCTTTAATTTTAAACATTAACACTTCGCTATCAAAAGGCTTCGTGATATAATCATCAGCGCCTAATTTATAACCATGGATAATATCTTCTTTTAAAGTTTTAGCACTTAAGAAGAATAAAGGTACTTCAGGGTCTATATCTCTAATTTCTTCTGCCAAGGTAAAGCCATCTACATGGGGCATCATCACATCTAATAAGCAGAGGTCAAATTTTTCTCTTTGGAAAGCAGCAAGTCCTAAACGACCATCTCTTTCAAGGGTTACTTCGTATTCGTCTAGTTCTAAATAGTCTTTCAAGACTAAACCTAAATTGCTATCATCTTCACACAATAAAATCTTATACTTTTTTTTGTCTTCCATTTGATTAATTTTTCTTTTATACTTTTAATGCTTTTATTTAATTGCTATATGATTGCTACTTTTCTGTTCTTTGGTTAGCTTCTATGTAAAGAAACGATGATTCAATGCCTGTTTAAAATATTAATTTCCAATCTTTTGTTAAAAACAAGATGTTTAATGAACCTGTTATAATGTATTGTTAAAATCTACTATTTTGACTTCCTGTACAAAGGTCGCATATTTTACATTTACTTGGATTTTTTTCTCCGAAATAAGTAGCTAAATAACTGCTTCTACAATCCATGCCATGGGCCCAGATATAGTCTGTGAACTGCTTGACGCGTTGCAGGAACGCCTTTTTTCTAAGCTGATAATTATCAAGATCTATTTTCATAAAGGCGGCTGCCGTTCGATTCCATAAGAATTGCACCACAGGTTGACTCTCTTTTTGCTCAAAGCTTATTTGACCCACCTGCGCTAAAAAAAATAGGTTTTTTTGAACAAATTCAATATCTCTTTGCAATAAGGAAGCAATTAATTTTTCGTTTATAAATTGAGGGCTATCTAAAATGCCCCCATAAGTTCTAAGTATTAATTGTAATACAGCGCCTGCATTGGGATTGGCCTGCTCAAATTCTTCAATGGTATTTCTATCAGCAATGACTTGAACCAGTGATGGCTTAAAAGAACTTGCTGAAAATTTTACATGGCCTTCTTGTTCTATCCACTGCAGTGCACTACGCGCTATCATTTTATCCCATTTGAAAATGCTACAATAATTTTCAAAGTCAAAAGGAAATTCTTGTTTTTCACCTATGCCAATGGGCACTTGAATAAAATCGGCTAAGTCTTGGTAGGCTTTTTTAATAGTATCAATGGGTGGATATTTTTTTTCTTGCACCATTTGCCAGTAATCCCAATCGTTTTGTTGAAAAAGTAAAATGGCTTCCGCTGGCTTACCATCTCTTCCCGCACGGCCAGCTTCTTGGTAATACTGCTCAATGCTATTGGGTATGTCGTAATGAATAACGGCACGCACATCGGGTTTATTAATACCCATTCCAAAAGCGCTAGTGCAAACCACAATACGAATAGTATTGTTCATCCAATTTTCTTGCACTTTTTGTCTTAGAGCATAAGGCATGCCAGCATGGTACTCGCTGGCAGGGTAGCCATAGTCTTGCAATAGTTTTGCTAACTGACTTACATTATTTCGGGTACTTCCATAAATAATAATAGTGCCTTTTATATTTTCTAAAATTTTACGAAGGCTATGTATTTTAGTAGCTACTTTATGAACGCTGTAACTTAGGTTAGGTCTTAAAAAAGAACTGCTAATGACGCTAGCGTTTTTTAATACTAATTGTTTTACAATATCTTCCTGTACTAGGGGAATAGCAGATGCTGTCATAGCTAATACAGGAACAGAAGGAAACATTTTCTTTAATACATCTAGTTTTCGGTAAGAGGGTCTAAAATCATAACCCCATTGAGAAATACAATGCGCCTCATCAATGGCAAATAAAGTAATAGAAAGGGCCTGTAAAAAATTTTGAAAAGATTTCTGTACTAATTTTTCAGGAGAGAGGTAAATAAATTGATACTTACCTGCGAGTGCATCATTTAAAATAACTTCTTGCTGCTCTGCATTAATTTCTCCTCCTAAATTTACAGCTGTTAAATTTTTACTCTTTAAATCCTTTACTTGATCTTGCATAAGTGCAATTAAAGGGCTTATGATAACGCAAATACCCTTTTGATAAATGGTGGGCACTTGAAAACAAAGTGATTTACCTGCGCCTGTGGGTAATAAGGTGAGTACATCCTTACCTTCTAAGACCGCTTCTATGACTTCTTCTTGCTGAGGCCTAAATTGACTATAGCCCCAATACTGTTTTAATATGGCATGTATATTTTCCAAAAGAACTAGACCAATTTTTTCTTAAATAATCTTAATGAATTAATGGCTAGTACTACATCACTCAATCCCATAATAAGTGCTCCATAAGTAGGCCCCCAAGTACCTAGTAGTCCAAGGGCTGCCACAGGAATGGCAATAATATTATAAGAAAATGCCCAGGCTAAATTTTCTTTAATGGTTTCATAAGTTCTTCTGCCTAGTCCCAAGGCCATAGGTAAATTCTTAAGTCCTCGATTCATTAAAATAACTTGCGCACTTTGTATAGCAATATGTGAAGCGTTGCTTAAAGAAATACCAATAGTCGCCTTGGCTAAAGCAGGCGCATCGTTAATTCCATCACCTACCATGGCAGTTGGACTTATTTTAGTAAGTGCTTCTAATTTATTTAATTTATCGGAAGGGCTTTGTTCACTAATAATTTCTTGAATACCTAAGGCCTTACCTACTTGCTCACATTTAATTTTTCGATCACCACTTAATAATATAGTATGAATACCTTGTTTATGTAAGGTGGCTATTACTTCTTTTGCTTCCGGTCTAATTTCATCGGCTACATCAATCCATCCAATGAAGACATTGTTTTTTTGAATGTAAATATTATGCCCATCTTCTGCCTTATTTTCATTTAAGGTGGTATAAGATCCTGCAAAGTAAGTATTGCCTTCTTTGTCGGTAGCTTGAATGCCCTTTCCTTTTAGTTCTTCAATGGTTTTCCATTTAATATCCTCTTTATTTTTCCAATGGGTACTAATGCATTTTGCAATAGGGTGATTAGAATATTTTTCTAAAGAATATGCAATTTGTTTAAAATCATTTTCTGTGATGCCTTCTTCCGTTTTAAAATTAGTAATGGTAAAATGACCAGAAGTTAAAGTACCCGTTTTATCAAATACCACTTGTTTAATATCCTTAAAAGTTTCTAAGCTTTTTGCATTTTTAAATAAGACTCCATTGCGTGCACCTCTGCCGAGTCCCACTGCAATGGCTGCAGGCGTGGCTAAGCCCATGGCACAAGGGCAGGAGATAACCAGAACCGCAATGGCTCTTAACATACTATCCCCAAAACCAATATCGGTAATTATTAAGTTGCCTACAAGTGTAAGAAGGGCAATACCTAAAACCAAGGGTACAAAAATGGCACTAATTTTATCAGCTAAAATTTGCACGGGGGGCTTTTCGCCTTGGGCAGCCTTTACCATTTTTAAAATATTGGCAAGCACTGTGTCGTCTCCCACTGCAGTGACGTAGGCTTTAATAGTTCCATTTTCAATAGTACTGCCTCCTAATAATATATCATGCATTTTTCTGAATACAGGAACACTTTCTCCAGTAACAATGCTTTCATTCACACTGGCTTCTCCCCATAAAATTTTACTATCCATGGGAATGGTTTCACCTGCATTCACTAAAATAATATCGCCTACTTTTAAACTAATACTCTCTACATTAAAAATAATTTCTTTATGATTTTCATCAAAGACAATCATATTGGCCATTACTTTTTGCGCTTTCACTAAATCTTTTAAAGCGCGTTGGGTAGATTGTACGGAAGCTTCTTCTAAATAATTACCAAAAAGTACTAATGTAATAATGGTGGCAGTAGTTTCATAATAAGCAAAGGAAGCTCCTTGTCCAATGATGGTTCCATATAAACTATAACCAAAAGAAGCAAGCGCGCCAATGCTTACAAGCACATTCATATTCGGAATGCCCTGGGTAAGACTATACCAGGCGCTTTTTCCAAAATAAGATATACCTAATATAAAAACGGGTAAAGTAAAAGCAAGTTGAACATAGGGGTTCATCAAAAAATGAATATGCACACCAGGTATCATGTGAAGAACTAAAGGAACTGTAAATACAAAAGAAAATAAAGCGCGGTCTTTATCATTGTCCAACCATTTTTTAACCTGCTTCTCTTCCTGTCCTCTTACTTTATAACCTAGTTTTTGTATGCCCTTAATTAATGTTTCTTTATTTATTTCTTGAGGCATGTCAAACTGTACTTCGCCATCCATAAAACTTACTTTAGGAGCTTCGATGCCACTCGTTTCTAAATATTTATGTATTGATAAAGCGCAATTGGTGCAACTCATGCCGTCTACCTTCAACTGTACTGATTCCATATCGTTTAATTTCAGCCTAAAGGTACGAAGACATTTTAGCTTATTTTAAAGCATTAATACGCTAGCAGAGATTCTATTCTTGCTTATCTTTGAACTATGGAAATGAGCTATTCTTTAACTGAACTAAGTCAGGTGGCAGGGGCCCTACTGAAGGCCTATGGTCAAAAGCCTATCTGGGCTTTCCAAGCGCCCATGGGTGCAGGCAAGACCACTCTTATAGCTGCTATTTGTAAAGAAATGGGCATTACAGATCATGTCGCTAGCCCTACTTTTGCCATTATGAATGAGTACGATGCGGCTGGAAAATTAGTTTTTCATATGGACTGGTACCGTTTGCATGACGAAAAGGAAGCCCTCAGGGCGGGGGTAGAAGCTGCTTTAGAAGAAGCCGATCACTGTTTTATTGAGTGGCCTGAAAATGCCAAAGGACTACTTCCCGATGATACCCAAGTCTTTCAAATAGAAATTTTAGATCCTGAACATAGAAGGATTTTTATACCTTCATAAAAATATTTTTACAATGAGTAGTATCAAACCACAAATACATAGTGCTTTTTCCTATGAAACACAGGAAGAGGTATTAGATATTCCTCAAAAAAGTAAGCCCTTGTTAATTGGTATTCCCAAGGAAACGGCTTTTCAAGAAAATAGAATTGGGCTCATTCCAGAAGCGGTAAGCGTACTTGTTGCCAACGGGCATGAAGTATTAATGCAATCGAAAGCGGCAGAAGGCAGTAGGTATTCAGATAATGATTATGCTGAAGCGGGTGCGCAAATTGTGGTTGATAAAGAAGCGGTATATAAATGCCCCATACTTGTAAAAACGGCTCCACCAGTTGAAGCCGATTTGCCTTTTTTACAAATGCATCAAACCATTATTTCTCCTTTGCATTTAACGGCAGTGAAAAAAGAATTAATGGAGCAGTTGATGGCTAAAAAAATTACTGCACTAGCAATTGAAAATATTAAAGATGAAAATCAAAACTATCCTATACTAAGAAGTATGGGAGAAATTACAGGAAGTGCTGTGATGTTAATTGCAGGGCAGTACTTGAGTAATTTTAATCAGGGTAAGGGTATTTTATTAGGCGGTATTAGTGGTGTGCCACCCACTAAAGTAGTTATTATTGGCGCCGATATCATTGGAGAATTTGCCACTAGAAATGCACTAGCCTTAGGAGCCAGTGTGAAAGTGTTTGATAATAATGTTTCAAGATTACAAAGGCTTCAAAATAATTTAGGACAAAGAGTGTGGACCAGTGTATTAGAGCCTAAAATTTTAGCCAAGCAACTTAAAACTTGTGAAGTAGCAGTAGGGGCTTTAAGAAATGATTTTGGAAGAGCGCCCATTGTGGTGACGGAAGAAATGGTAGCAGCGATGCGCCCAGGTAGTATAATTATTGATGTGGCTATTGATAGAGGAGGTTGTTTTGAAACCAGTGAATTAACCAATCACGAAAATCCTATTGTTATTAAACATAATGTACTTCATTATGGTGTGCCTAATATCCCTAGTGGGTTTGCGCGTACGGCTAGTCAGGCTATTAGTAATGTGCTTATGCCTTTACTAGTTCAAGTAGGTGACCAAGGAGGACTTGCTGAAATTATTTGGCAACAAGCCCATTTAAGAGAAGGCATTTATTTATACAAAGGGGCTTTGACCGACTTGTATATTAGTGCAAAATTTGATTTGAAATTTACCGATTTGAATTTGATTATCGCAAGCAGAAGCTAGTCTAGCTTATAATCCATTAAATTTACCTGCGCTTTACAGAAATGATATTCTGCTGGATCATTACTACCTACAATAATTAATTTATGCATAGCATAATCTTTAATTAAAGTATCATACAAGGCGTAGCCTTCTTTATCTAAATTACTACAAGGCTCGTCTAATAATAAAATAGGGCAGTCGGAAAAAATAGCCAGTGCTAATTTTAATCGCTGCTTCATGCCACTACTGTAATAGCGAATTTGTTTATGCGCTGCATTTTTTAAACCAATCAGCTCCAGTATTTTTTCGGTACTTAACTCTTTTTGAATAGGTTTAAATTGAGCTTGAAATTCAAATTGTTCTGTGGCAGTAAACTCTTCTACTAATTCTAAATAAGGGGCTGCAAAACTAATCTGCTCGTAAATATTGTTAGCGTCAAAGGGGGTCCACTCAATACTGCCCTTGGTAAGACCGCTATAACCCGCAATAATTTGTAGTAAAGTACTTTTTCCAGAACCATTGTTGCCCACCAGTGCATAATGCTTACCTGCTTCAAATTGAAAATTAAGATTTTTAAAAATCCATTCTTTATTAAATCGTTTGCAGGCTTGTGCTAGGCTTATTTGCATAAATGATTAATCTTCTTCCACCACTCCTTTGCCAAATCTTTTAATAACCCCTCTGCCGCTATCGCGAATAAAGGTTACAATTTCATCACGCTCATCAGTGGCTGGAATTTCTTCTTCAATAAATTCAAGTGCCTGCGTGGTGTTCATGCCTTTATTAAATATATAACGGTATATATCAAGTATGTGGTTAATTTTTTCTAAATCAAAACCTCTTCTTTTTAATCCTACACTGTTTACGCCACCATAACTTAATGGATTACGCACTGCTTTAATATAAGGAGGCACGTCCTTGCTTACCAAGCTACCTCCAGCAATATAGGCGTGTTGTCCAATGTTTACAAACTGATGCACGGCACTCACTCCCGCAATCCAAGCATAGTCGCCCAGGGTTACATGGCCTGCAATTTGCACGCTATTACTTAATATACAGTGGTTGCCAATAATACAATCATGTGCAATATGACTATAGGCCATAATTAAACAGTCGTTACCTACTTTAGTAATCCATCTGTCGGAAGTACCTCTGTTAATAGTAACAAATTCACGAATAGTAGTATTTTCTCCAATTTCTACTGTTGTTTTTTCTCCGTTAAATTTTAAATCTTGGGGATCGGCGCCAATTACAGCTCCAGGAAAAATGCGACAATTTTTTCCAATTTTTGTACCATTCATAATGGTCACAGAACTTCCAATCCATGTACCTTCTCCAATAGTTACTTCGCCGTGTATAACGGTAAAAGGATCAATCTTAACATTAGATGCAATTTTTGCATTTGGATCAATATAGGTAAAGGGATGTGTCATATGTATCTTAGGGGTTCAATTATTTATCTGTTCTTTTTACTACTTGTGCCACCAAGTCTGCTTCGGTGACTACTTTGCCACCTACATATACGGTACCACGCATTTCACAAATACCTCTTCTTATAGGACTGGTTAATTCCATTTTTAACAACATAGTATCACCTGGCTTTACCATTTGTTTAAACTTGCAATTATCAATTTTTAAAAAATAAGTATCGTATTCGCCTTTTGGCATGGCGTTAATACAAAGTATACCACCTGTTTGTGCAAGGGCTTCAATTTGTAAAACACCTGGCATAACAGGATTACCTGGAAAATGTCCTGGGAAAAACCACTCGTTGAATGTTACATTTTTTACACCCACAATAACAGTGTCTGTTAATTCGATTATTTTATCAACGAATAAAAAAGGATGACGATGTGGTAAAGTTTTTTCAATTTGCTCTAAAGCAAATACAGGAGTAGCGGTGGGATCGTAAACAGGCACATCTTTAACGTGCTTATTTTTTTTGATGTACTGCTTAATTTTTTTTGCAAACTCAACATTGCTGCTATGCCCTGGTCTATTAGCAATAATGCGCGCTTTAATAGGATATCCAATTAAAGCTAAATCACCAATGACATCTAATAACTTATGTCTTGCAGGTTCGTTAGGAAATCTTAATTCTAAATTATTCAAATAGCCTTCGCTTTTTACTTCAATTTTTTCTCTTTTAAATACCTTCGCTAGTCGGTTCATCTCTTGTTCAGTCACAGGCTGGTCCACGACCACAATGGCATTATTAATATCCCCGCCTTTAATTAAATCATTTTTTAATAAAGCTTCTAGCTCATGTAAAAAACAAAATGTTCTACAAGGGGCAATCTCAGATTTAAATTCTTTAATCGTTTTTAAGGCCGCATGTTGAGTTCCTAAAACGGGGCTATTAAAATCTATTAAAGTGGTGATTTGATAATCTAATGCAGGAAGGGCTACCATTTCTACACGCTTCGCATCGTCGTAGTGAAAAATATTTTCATCAATACTATACCAAGCTTTCGCTGCATCTTGTTCTACCACACCTACCTTTTCAATGATCTCAATAAAAGGAGCCGAGCTACCATCGATAATAGGAATTTCAGGTCCGTTAACTTTTATTAAACAGTTGTCAATTCCTAAACCCACTAAGGCAGCTAGTATATGTTCTACTGTACTTATTTTAGCATCACCTACTTGTAAGGTGGTTCCTCTACTTGTGTCAGTTACTAAATCGCAGTCTGCTTTAATAATAGGTTGGTTGGGTAAATCTGCTCTTTGAAATTGATAACCAAAACCTGGGTTGGCCGGATTCAAAGTCATTTCTACTAAAACTCCAGTATGTAATCCAGTTCCACTAATACTAATGTTCTTTTCAATAGTATGTTGTTTGTCGGGATTAAAATGTTGATCCATGCTTTTATTGTTTAATGTATATCGCCTTTGTATATCACCTTCTTAAAGCCGTGATATTCAGCAAAATTAGCTGATTTAACCTTTTTGAGACAGTTGTTGGACCATTATTTCCAATTCTTTAACTCTTTTTTCAAGTGCAGGTAGGTTTTTTTGATGTACTTGAGCCCTTAAAGCGGCAGATTGCTCGCTTGCAGGGTAACCAGCTAAGGTAATGCCCGCTTCTTTGAAGTCCTTGGTAATGCCCGCTCTAGCGGCTACTTTAATACCATCTGCAATAGTTAAGTGTCCAATGATGCCAGACTGGCCACCCATCATAACCCCTTTGCCTATCTTGGTGCTACCGCTAATGCCCACTTGAGCAGCAATGACTGTATTTTCTCCTATTTCAACGTTATGTGCAATTTGTATTAAGTTATCAATTTTCACGCCTTTTTTGATAATAGTGGAACCAATAGTTGCTCTATCAATAGTGGTGTTCGATCCAATTTCAACATCATCTTCAATAATTACATTTCCAAGCTGTGGAATTTTTTGATAAGATCCATCTGCTTTGGGGGCAAATCCAAAACCATCACTTCCAATAATGGATCCCGCATGAATAGTAATATTATTACCAAGTACACAGTCCGAATAAATAATTACACCCGCATGAATAGTTACATTGTTTCCTATAGATACATTTTCACCAATAACAGCGTTTGGAAATATTTTTACATTGTTTCCTGTTTTTACATGCTCGCCAATGTAGGCGAAAGCGGCAACAAAATTTTGTTCACCTAATTTTGCATTGCTTGCTATAAAAGAAGGAGATTGAATGCCCACTAAATTTTCATTTTTCATTTCTTGGTACTTCGTTAATAAAGTAGCAAAAGCAGCATAGGCATCGGGTACTCTAATTAAAGTAGTAGCTATCTTCTTTTTTAGAACCAAAGATTCGTTTACTATAATTACTGAAGCCTTGGTTGTATAAAGAAAGTCCTCGTACTTTGGATTGGCTAAAAAAGAAATTTCCCCAGGCATGGCAGATTCTATTTTACCAAATTGTTCTACCACAGCAGTCGCTTCTCCTTCAATTTTTCCTTGAATAAGTAATGCAATCTGTTGGGCGGTAAATGAAACCATAGGGTATTATTTAAATGAGGGGGTTATGCCTTTAATAAGCAAATGTAAAATTTTTTAACGGGTGCTGAAAGACTTTCATTAATGATGGTGTCTTGTATTTTAGAAATACTGCTTACCTCGCCTGATTTAAGTAATATTTTAATGGTTTCAACATCTTCTTTATATAAAGTATTAGAAGCAGTGCCTTTAAAACATAAATAAGATAAGTCGGTATCGTTCATAGCAAAGGCTTCCTTGGTTTGTGCGTAGGCGCTGTCCCATTCTTGCTTTGAAATAGGGTTTGATTGCATTTGGCATTTATAGCCTTTTCTAGTCATCAGCCTTTGGCATAATAAAGACAGCACTGGGTCGCTATGGTGTTGCCACTTTTTGATGGCAAATAAGATATCGGTATCGTCTAATTGGCAGTAAAAATCCAAATTAATATCGCTTAATTTCCCGCTAAACTCTCCTAAGAAATAATCCAAAACCTCAGAAATTTTTACGGATTGGTCTTTTTGCTGGTATAAATACTGTGCGCGTTCTATAATTTTAACCAGCATATTTTCTGAAGCAATAACGGTTTTATGTTGGTATACCTGCCAGTACATAAGTCGTCTTGAAAGTAAAAATTTTTCTACACTATTAATTCCTTTTTCTTCTACGACTAATTCATTGTTATGTACTGTGAGCATTTTTAAAATTCGCTCATAACCTACCACGCCTTCGCTCACGCCTGTGAAAAAACTATCGCGAGAAAGATAGTCCAAGCGGTCTACATCTAATTGCCCACTAATTAATTGGTGTAAAAACTTTTTAGGGTATTGGTTGGTAAATATTTGAATCGCTAAATCTAATTTGCCTTTTAAATTTTCTCCCGGGCCTTCATTTAATTTTTGCATGATTAATAAAGAGAGGTCCTCATGGCTTACCCCTTTTAATAAAACATTTTCAAGTGCATGAGAAAAAGGGCCGTGTCCAATATCGTGTAATAAAATAGCGGCTTTTGCTGCTTGCGCTTCTTCAGGGGTAATCTCAATGCCTTTATCTTTTAATTCTGCGATGGCAATACACATTAAATGGTAGGCGCCTAAAGAATGATGCAGTCGCGTATGCACTGCACCAGGGTAAACTAACTGTGCCAATGCCATTTGTTGTATCCTTCTTAATCTTTGGTAATAAGGATGCGCGATGAGTTCAAATATAACAGGGTCGTTGATGGTAATAAAGCCATGAACGGGGTCATTTATAATTTTTCGGTGTGTAAAAGCCATAGTTAAATTGTGTTCACAAAGGTACGAAATGTGAATAACTCCTAGCGCTTATTTAAAACAGTAATTCTACAAAAAACTACCTTTGTTAGCGACGTATTATCCTATAAATCAATACTTACTATGAAATTGACCCAAACAACTTTAGACAAATTAGAAGACATTTTAGGCGAATCGGAATTTGTGGTGCGATATGAGCGTGGGAATTTTCAAAGTGGCTGGTGCTTGCTAGAAGCTAAAAGAATTGTGGTCTTAAATAAGTTCTTGAATGTAGAGGCAAGAATTAATACATTATTGGAGTTAATACCTGTTTTAGACATTCAATTTGATAAATTAACACATGAATCTCAAAAGCTTTATACGGAAGTACAAAAGCTTTCATTGACAGAAGCTAACAAGGAACAAACGGCGGCGTAAATTAACGACGGCATAAATTATTTAGTTTGCTCGATATTACTATTTTAGGATCAGGAACAAGTACAGGCGTCCCACTAATAGGATGCGATTGTGAAGTATGTACTTCCACTAACTCCAAGAATAGAAGATTAAGAACAAGCATTAAAATAAGTTCAGCTACCACTACTGTGGTCATTGATACGACTCCCGATTTTAGGTATCAAATGCTTAGAACCAACACCACTCAAATTGATGCAGTTGTTTTTACCCATCCACACCGAGACCATTATGCAGGATTAGATGATATCAGACCCTTCAATTATTTTTCGCAAAAGTCTATGGCTATTTATGCTAATGCATTAACGCAAGTAGCTATTAAAAGAGATTTCTATTATGCTTTTGAAAAAGATAAAGATGCGGGTTTGCCTGAAATGATTTTACATACTATTGACAAAGACCCTTTCATTATTGGAGACATTCCATTTATACCCATTCAGGTGATGCATAGAGAAATGCCCGTGCTGGGTTTTAGAATGGGCGATTTTACCTATATCACCGATGCTAATTTTATACCGGAGATGGAAATGGAAAAAATTAGAGGCTCGAAGGTTTTAATTTTAAATGCCTTAAGAAGAGAAACACATCCCACGCATTATAATCTAGAACAGGCCTTAGCAGTAGTGGCCAAATTAGATATACCCACAGTGTATTTTACGCATTTTAGTCATCAAATAGGACTGCATGATGAAGTGGAATCCTTTCTACCAAAGGGTATTCATCTTGCCTATGATGGTCTTCAGTTTTCTGTTTAAAGCCGCTATATTTTAAGTAAGCCCCTTTTATTTTTTTCTATTAATTTATTTTTCTGATGGCTGACAAGTATTTATACGCTGCATTTGCATTTTAATATTGGCTAACTAGTGTAAAAATTACTTATGCAAAGCGGTTGGAAGTCCTATTTTATATTCTCTAAAAAAGAACAAAGGGGTATCATGGTATTGGGCATCATTTTACTTAGCACAATGCTCATGGGCATACTATTTCCTAGAAAAGAGATGGCAATAAATATGACGGCTCAGCAAAGAGGGCCCTTATTTTATTTTGATCCCAATACCATGGATAGCATGACAGCCATTCGATTAGGCATACCTAGTCGACAAGTAATCACCTTAATGCGCTATAGAAATAAAGGAGGCAGGTTTTATCGTAAAGAAGATCTAGCCAAGCTCTATGGGCTTAAAAAAGATTTAGTAGAAAAATTAATTCCTTATGTAGCTATCAAAAATATAGATAGAAAGGAGCTAGTAAAACAGGGTGTAAATAAAAACCCGAATGAATGGACTATTGATATTAATATTTCTGATGAAAAGCAGTGGGAGGCTAAAACAAAATTAAGCCCAGCCATCATTCAAAATATTATGAGGTATAGAAATTACCTTGGAGGCTTTACGAATTTGAATCAAATGAAAAAGGTATACGGCTTTACAGAAGCCAATTATTATTTATTAAAACCACATTTACAATTGGGAAAAATGAATAAGCGTAAACCTAATGCAAGTACTATGTCTTTTGAAAGCTGGAAGGCCCTTGGTCTATTTCAAGACCGGGAAATTATCCAAATTTTACGCATTAGAAAAGAAAAGGGCGGCTATATTGGATGGAAAGAATTAGTCATTTTATTTGACTTAACTGCAGAGCAGGCTGAAATACTTCAAGCAACTATTCAAATAAGTGAATGAAGCTAATTACTTAAAATGCTTACTTCGCTGCTTTAAAAATTTGATTTACTGCGCCTCCTAACATAGGAAACTTTTCTTTTACAAAAGCGGCAATGGTTTCAATAGATTGCTTTGCTTGTTCTGGTGTTACATTCGCTTCTTTTACTAGGCGATCAATTAATTCTTGCATGATAATTATATTTATGGGTTTATATAAAATTTAAAATCTTGTAATTATGCTATTTTAAAATTAAGCTACTTTTAAACTACTTAACTTACTCTTGTTAAACATTTTTTTAGCATAGTCTATCGTTACATTAAATTCAGTGGTAGTCGTTCCTGGCATTTCAAACATAGCTTGGGTAAATAAGCTTTCGCAAATACTTCTTAACCCTCTAGCCCCTAATTTATATTCCATGGCCTTCTCCACAATAAAATCATAGACTTCATTGTCAATGGTTAATTTTATTTTCTCAATAGCGAAAAGTTGAGTGTATTGTTTGATAAGGGCGTTTTTAGGTTCAGTTAAAATGCTTCTTAAGGTTGCAGCATCTAAAGGTTCTAAATGCGTAATGATAGGCAGTCTTCCCAGTAGCTCAGGAATTAATCCAAAAGATTTAATATCCTGTGCATTCACAAAACGAAGTAAATTCTTTCTTTGTAATTCTTGTTCATCTTTATTGACGCTAAATCCAATAGCGTTGGTGTTAATTCTTCTGGCAATAATTTTATCAATACCATCAAAAGCACCTCCGCAAATAAATAATATATTCTTAGTGTCCACCTTGATCATTTTTTGTTCAGGGTGTTTACGACCCCCTTGAGGTGGAACGAGTACATCGGTACCTTCCAACATTTTTAATAAACCTTGTTGAACCCCTTCTCCACTTACATCTCTGGTAATAGAGGCGTTGTCTCCTTTGCGGGCAATTTTATCTATTTCATCTATGTATACAATACCTCTTTCTGCTGCTTCTACATCATAATCACAGTTTTGTAATAAGCGCGTTAACATACTCTCTACATCTTCCCCTACATAGCCTGCTTCTGTAAATACAGTGGCATCTACAATGGCAAAGGGTACATTTAATAATTTAGCAATGGTTTTAGCTAATAAAGTTTTACCTGTACCTGTTTCGCCAATCATGATCACATTACTTTTTTCAATCTCTACTTCGTTTTTATTAGTACTAGGTAGATTGATACGCTTAAAGTGATTATATACAGCTACACATAATATTTTCTTTGCTTCATCTTGGCCAATAATGTACTGGTCCATAAAGGCTTTAATGGCCATTGGCTTCTGTACTTTTAGGGTGCCTGCCTTGCCTTCTGCTTTTTTCTGGTGAAATTCTTTGACAATAATTTCATGCGCATGCTCGATACAGTTTTCACAAATATGGCCGTCTTGACCAGCGATTAGAATTTTTACTTCGTCGCGGTTGCGGCCACAAAATGAACAATGTATAGCGGGAGATTTTGCCATTTTCATGTTTTAGAGTTGTTTGGCGATTTTATCTACGATACCATAGGCCATCGCTTCTTTAGCATCCATCCAATAATCTCTATCAAAGTCGCTCATAATTTGAGCTACAGTTTTACCGCAATTCTCGGCTAATATTTTAGCGCCTAATTCTTTTGTTTTACGAATTTGTTCAGCGTGAATTTCAATATCGGTACTATTGGCTTGAAAATAACCTCCAATACTTGGTTGGTGTATCATGACTTCACCATGTGGGAATATAGTTCGCTTACCTTTTTCACCTGCACTTAGCAAGATAGAACCCATACTTGCCGCAAGGCCCATACAAATAGTATGCACAGGGCTTTTGATTAATTTAATAGTATCATACATGACCATGCCACTAGTTACCACACCCCCTGGGCTATTGATATAAAATTTAATATCAGCACCTGGTTTATCAGCTTCTAGTAAAATAAGTTTGTTAACGATATCCTTTGCAGATTTGTCGTCCACAGGACCCCATAAATAAATAGCTCTTTTCTCGAAAAAAAGATGCTCCATTTTTTTATTTAAAAAACTAGGTGCCGCCTCTTCTTTTTTATCTTCTTTAGGCTCTTCTTCTTCCTCCATTAAATATCTCTTGTTGACTATCATAAAATGTATTTGAACAGTAATTTTATTTTTTTAATTTTCTTGGGTTGGTTAATAAGACTTCATCTACCAATCCATATTCTTTTCCTTCTGCAGCAGTCATCCAAAAATCACGATCGCAATCCTTGGCCACTGTTTCTAAATCCTTATGTGTATGATGTGCAATTACTTCATACAATTCATTTTTTAATTTCTTGATTTCTCTTGCTGTAATTTCAATATCAGAAGCCTGTCCACCAATAGCACCGCTAGGTTGGTGTAACATTATTCTACTATGTTTCAAAGCTGTTCTTTTACCTTCAACCCCTGCACATAATAAAATAGCTCCCATACTAGCTGCCATGCCTGTACAAATCGTAGCCACATCGGGGCTGATAAATTGCATGGTATCATAAATACCTAGGCCTGCATAAACGCTTCCTCCTGGGCTATTGATATACATTTGAATATCCTTGGTACGATCGGTACTTTCTAAAAATAGTAATTGAGCGGTTACAATATTGGCTACATAGTCGTTGATGCCCTCGCCTAAAAATATAATACGGTCCATCATTAATCTACTGAATACATCCATACTGGCCACATTCATAGGGCGCTCCTCAATAATATAAGGCGTTAGGTTGGTTACACTTTTTTTGTATTGGTGTAAAGTATTGCTACTGATACCCTTATGCTTGATGGCATACTGCTCAAATTCTTGTCCTAAATTCATAATTGCTTTTTTCTGTAAGTAAAGGTAAATCCTTGTAATCAAAGGAAGTACAAAAAGGGTGCCAAACTTTGGTCATGGATGCCTCCATTTGAGCCAAATTATATTGACAATCAATAAATTAGATAATTATTCCTAGACTAGTGCTTATGATTATTCAGCATATCGGCGAATTTCTCCGCTTCTATGGCTTCGTCCTTGGCTTCTACTTCAGACTCGATGGCAGTGAATAATTTGTCGGTACTTATTCTTTGATAACTATCTTCTACAAATTTTCTGTCCTGCATCATTCTCACTGCGTAGTCTTCTAACCATTTGTCATTATCCCCTAAGGCGCCCATTTGAGGTCCCATATAACTCATCAATTGTTGCTTTGCGAAGTTCTTTAAGTCTTCTGCTACCACTTCAATTTTATGATCTAATGTTAATTGACTATTAATTAAAGTCCATTTCAATTGGTCTTGGAATACTGGATATTCTTTTTCTGTTTCTTCTTCTGTTCTTTGCTTTTCTCCACCTTTTTGTAACCAACGTTTCAAGAAGGCCACCGGAAATTCCATTTTAGTTTGATCAATTAAGGCATGATAAATTTGATCATGAATTTGATTTTTCGCTTGTTGCTCATAATAACCTTCAATATCTTTTTTGATAGCTGCTCTAAATTCTTCTTCAGTTTTAATAGCGTCATTAGGATAAGTGGCTAAGAATAATGTTTCATCTAAGGCTGCTTTTTCTACTAAGCCCACTTTAGTAATAAGTATTTTGAAATATTTATCGGCATCTGTTTTTGAAATACCTAAATCACCTACAATAATCTCTAATTCTTTGTCCTCAAAGGCTTTGCTCAATTGGATTACCACCGTGTCATCCTTCTTTTTGCCCATGAATTGCTTTCTAGCTTTTGCTGCAAAATATTTTACTAATAAAGAATTGTCTTTAGATACGCCGCCTTCAATTTCTGTTCCGTCTTTATCGGTTTCAGTAAAAGTAATATTAATTACGTTTTCATCAGACTCCACCATTTCAGGGTCGGTCATTTTACCATTACGCGTTTGAATTCTTTCCACTTCGTTTTGAATCATTTCATCAGTTACTTTTACTTTATAACGTTTTACTTTAATGCCTTTTACATTTAATGAGAAAGCAGGTTTTAATCCTACTTCAAAAGCAAAATCATAATTCGAAGGAGCGTTCACATCTAAAGGAAGCATTTGCGTATCCATAGGAAGTGGTTGCGCAAAAATTTCTAATTTTTCATTGCTGATATAATGATTCAATTCTGCTTCTACTTTTTTAAGTACTTCGTCAGAAAAAACAGACTGTCCATACATTTTTTTAATTAAGCCAGCGGGCACCATGCCCTTTCTAAATCCAGGGATGTTGGCAGTTTTAGCATGCTTTTTTAAGCTTGTTTCAAAACTAGGGTAGTAGTCCTCTTTGGTAAGGGTTACCGTAAGTTTGTCATTTAGAAGGCCAATGTTCTCTCTTTTTATACTTGCCATTTGTATTATTTTTCTATTAAATTCTAAGGTTTAAGGGGGGCAAAGGTAAGTTTTTGCACCTAAAAAACAGCCATTTATATAAAAAAAAGCCCCCGATGAATCGAGGGGATTTTTTCCTTATGGTGCGGATGGAGGGGGTCGAACCCACATGCCTCGCGGCGCTAGATCCTAAGTCTAGTGCGTCTGCCAATTTCGCCACATCCGCTTTGGGGTTGCAAACTTAATTTATTTTTTATTATGAATCTCCAATTTTTGGAAAGCCTATGGAATCATGGCCAGAATCTTCTCCAAATAGAGTTGATCTACCTCGTCAAACTGAGCTAACTCGCTGCTATCTACATCCAAAACACCTAGTATTTTACCTTCTTTAAAAACAGGAAGCACTATCTCCGATTTGGAACTACTACTGCAGGCAATATGGCCAGGAAATTTTTCAACATCGTCTACTATTATAGTGGCTTCTTTTTCCCAACTTGTTCCGCAAACCCCTCTGCCTTTTTTTATTCTTGTGCAGGCAACAGGTCCTTGAAAAGGGCCAAGCACTAATTCATCCTCAATGATCCAATAAAAGCCCACCCATAACCAATTAAATTGTTCTTTTAAAGCAGCAGCAATATTACCAAGGTTGGCAACCAAATTTGTTTCACCGCTCAATAATCCTTGTATTTGAGGCAGCAATGATTCGTACTGTGTTTTTTTATCTCCCTTGGTAATGGTTAAATCTTCGGCCATAAAAGCAATTGTTTTATTTAGTGAGTCTGTTAGTTGTTTATACTATTACTTCTGTCTTTTTTTGCAATAAGTTTTTTAATTCTTTTTTTTCTATATTGGCTACAAAAATAATAAAGGCAATAAGTTCAACACTCGCGATGCTAAGTCGAAGGGTATTATTTTTCGTAATCCACTCTACTAATAAATAAATACCATATAGTAATAAGGTAATGACAAAATAGGCAACTAGTTTTTTAGTGGCATATGGAATAGGATATACTTTTTGCCCCCACTTATAACTCACATACATCATGGTGCCATAGCAAGCTAAAGTAGCCCATGCACTGGCCATATAGCTAAAATAAGGAATGGCAATAAAATTAATGGTAATGGTAATAACCGCGCCTAGTAAGGTAATCCATGCGCCTGCCATGGTTTTATTGCTAAGTTTATACCAAATACTTAAATTATAATAAACACCTAAAAATATATTCGCTATTAATAAAATTGGCACTACGCGCAGTCCCACGTACATGGCAGGATTACGAATAAATTCTTTCCATATATCTAAATATAAAACCACCATTAAAAACATAATACATAATGTAATGACAAAAAACTTCATCACCCTTGCATATGTTTTTGGAGCATTTTCTTCGCTGGATTGTTTAAAGAAAAAAGGTTCGGCACCCATGCGAAAAGCTTGTACTGAAATAGTAATTAAAATAGATAATTTATAACAAGCACTGTATATACCTACAATGGCTTTATTCGCTTCAACAGAACCACCTGGTGCCCACCAGCCTAACATAATACGATCAAATGTTTCATTGATCATTCCTCCAAAACCCACAATTATTAAAGGAAGTGCATAGAGCATCATTTGTTTCCATAAATTAAAATCAAATGAAAAACGTAATGCGCTTATTTCCTTATTCAATAATAATAAAACAAAAACATTTTGAACAATGCCTGCTAGTAAAACATAGCCTACTGCCCAGTCTGGTTTATACCAAGAACTTATCATACTGCCAGGATGTGTAGCAAGATATTCAGGAAGTATACTTATGAAATAATAGGTGGCTAAAATATTTAAAACAATGCCCCCGATTTTTATAAATGCAAATTTTTTTGGTTTGCCTTCCATTCTTAATCTTGAAAAAGGAATAGTGGCAAGTGCATCCAAGCCCACCACCCATGCCATTAGCGTAATATATTCTGGATGTACTGTAATTTGTAAAAGTTCAGAAATGGGAGCACTAAATTTAATGAGTATCATTAAAACAAATGCAGTTACTATCATCATAGAGATGCTACTGGTATGGTATATTTTTTCTTCATTTTCTTTACTTCCAAATCTAAAATAAGCGGTCTCCATCCCATGGGCAACAATCACATTTAAAAAAGGAATAAAGGAGTAGACAATGGACATTTCTCCGTAGGCCGACTCGGTAAACTTATAAGTAAGGTAGGGTACCAGCAAATAACTAATAAACCTAGCTGCAATAGAGCTAAGTCCGTACCATGCGGTTTGACTGGCTAATTTTTTTAAACTACTCAAGGGATTGAAATTACAGCTAAATTAGTGAAAATAGTTTTGTTTATCTTCATGCAGAAATAGGTCATAATATGAAAGTGGTTATTCAAAGAGTAAATGAAGCAAGCGTTTCCATTGATGGGCAGGTGGTAGGGGCTATCCAAAAGGGCTTAATGGTGCTTTTGGGTATTGAGACTGCCGATACCATGGAGGATCTAGACTGGCTATCCAATAAGATAGTACAAATGCGCATTTTTGATGACGCCGAGGGTGTCATGAATTTGAGTGTGAAAGAGGTGGGTGGTAATATTTTACTAGTAAGTCAATTTACCTTGCATGCAAGTACTAAAAAAGGAAACAGACCTTCTTATATTGCTGCTGCCAAACATGATATCTCTATTCCGCTTTACGAAGCCATGATTAAAAAATTGAATGCGGATATGGGCGCCCCTATTCAAACAGGCGTCTTTGGAGCCGATATGAAAGTAGCTTTAATTAATAATGGTCCTGTAACCATTATTGTAGATTCAAAAAATAAAGAATAATATATTAAAACCCTAACATTATTAATAGTACGAAGTAGAATAATAATAAATAGTAACATAAATAAAGCATTCAAATGGCAAATGAAATAACAATACAAGCAGCACAAGAAAAGGTGGATAATTGGATAAAAACAGTGGGCGTAAAATATTTTAGTGAGCTCACTAATTTGGGTATTTTAATGGAAGAAGTGGGAGAGTTATCCAGAATATTGGTGCGTAAATATGGAGATCAGTCCTTTAAAAATAAAGAAGAGGAAGTCTTGCTCGCAGATGAAATGGCCGATGTTTTGTTTGTATTAATATGCTTAGCCAACCAAACCGGTGTTGATTTAACCACTGCTTTGGAGAAAAATATTGAAAAGAAATCCCTTAGGGACGCTACTAGGCATCAAAAGAACGAAAAATTACATCCATAATATAATCTCGCAGTATATTTGCAACCTATGAGTAAGGTACAACCAGATAACACATTGCAAGCAATCATTTCCCATGCCAAGGAATACGGTTTTGTATTTCCGAGTAGTGAAATATATGATGGATTAAGTGCTGTTTATGATTACGGCCCTTATGGTGCGCAATTGAAAAAAAATATCAGAGACTATTGGTGGAATAGCATGACCCAGCTAAATGAAAATATTGTGGGTATTGATGCGGCTATTTTTATGCATCCTACTACTTGGAAAGCAAGTGGACACGTAGATAGTTTTAGCGATCCTTTAATTGATAATAAGGAAAGTAAAAAAAGATATAGAGTAGATCATTTAATAGAAGGACATGCCGATGCATTAATTGCTAAAGGGAATAAGGAAGCTGCCGATAAATTGTTAGCGGATATGGACGCCTTATTAGCCAAAGAAGATTTTGAAGGCTTAAAAAAATTAATTGAAGAAAATAAAATTACTTGTGCTGTAAGTGGAACCAGTAATTGGACAGAGATAAGACAGTTTAATTTAATGTTCTCTACAGAAATAGGAGCCGTAGCGGAAGAAGCCAGTACTATTTATTTAAGACCAGAAACAGCACAGGGTATTTTTGTGAACTTTTTAAATGTGCAAAAAACAGCCAGGATGAAAATTCCTTTTGGTATTGCACAAACTGGTAAAGCTTTTAGAAATGAAATTGTGGCGCGTCAGTTTATATTTAGAATGCGTGAGTTTGAACAAATGGAAATGCAATTCTTTATTAAACCAGGTACCCAAAAAGAGTGGTATGAGCATTGGAAGAACGAGCGTATGAATTGGCATTTAAGTTTAGGTATTGCGCCAGAGAAATACCGCTTCCACGACCATGTTAAATTAGCACACTATGCCGATGCGGCCTTGGATATTGAATATGAATTTCCTTTTGGATTTAAAGAAGTAGAGGGCATACATTCTCGAACCGATTTCGATTTAACCCGTCATCAGGAGTTTAGTAAAAAGAAGATGCAGTATTTTGATACAGAGATTAATCAGCATTATGTACCTTATGTGATTGAAACCTCTATTGGTTTAGATAGAATGTTCTTATTGATATTAGCCAACTCCTACGAAGAGGAAACAATTAATAAAGAAGATGGTAGTACCGATTCAAGAGTAGTACTACATTTACCAGCCAGATTAGCGCCTAATAAATTAGCCATTCTTCCTTTGACTAAAAAAGATGGCTTACCGGAACTAGCTAAAGAGTTGATGGACGATTGTAAAAAATCTTTTCATTGTTTTTACGAAGAGAAAGATGCTATTGGAAAAAGATACCGTCGTCAAGATGCGATTGGTACACCGTTTTGCATAACTATCGATCATCAAACCAAAGAAGATGGTACGGCCACCATTCGCTACCGCGATAGTATGCTTCAGGAACGTATTGCTTTGAGTAAAATTAAAGAATTAGTATTAGCGCATATAAGCTAACCAAACGATTCAAAATGCACTTGCTTTTTGTCCAACCCTAAGTCTGCCAGGTTTTTACGCGCATCATCAATCATGGCTTTCCAACCACATAGCCAAACATGGGCTGTCTCTTTATTTTCTTTTAGTAATTCTTGGTACACAGGGTGCACATATCCTTTATGGGAGCCTGCGGGCACTTCGTTTTCTCTAGAATAGCAAGGGTGAAAATGAAAGCCTGGTTCTTTCGCTTCTATTTCTTTCAATTCATCGATGTATAAACCATCTTCAAATTTACGGCAGCCAAAAATAAGGTGAATATTATTGTGTACAATTTTATGCTCATGTATATGCCTTATCATAGATCTGAAAGGGGCGATACCTGTACCCGTGCAAACAAAATAAACATCGTGTTCGAAATTTTTAGGAAGTACGAATACACCTTGTGGGCCTCTTAAAGTTATTTTTGTACCCACTTTGGCTTCATTGAATAAATAAGGCGTGCCTAAACCAGTTTCTAGTAATACAATAACGAGTTCGAAAGTATTGGTTCCATTTGGTTCAGAGGCGATGGAATAACTTCTCCAGCGTTTATTTTTCTGCTCATGAATAGGTAAGTCAAGGGTTACAAACTGACCGGGTATAAAATCAAATTTTTCTATACTTGGGATTTCAAAATAAAATCTTTTTGTATTGGGAGTTTCATTCTCAACCTTAGTAAGAACTGCTTCCATCCATTCTAGTGCCATAATAGTATATTTTAATTATTATTAATTATTAGTAATGAATACTCGTTGAACATATACCTTTTTATTGGCATAAATTTTAACGAAGTAAACACCTGTTGTTAAGTTATTGATAGTGATAAGTTGTGGACTTCTTTGATTTATTAAATTTTCTTTATGAAATACATTAGTTCCCATCGAGTTTATTATATCTAAGGAAATATCTTCCGTTTGAATATTACTAAACTGTACATAAAAGCTACTGCCTTTAATCATGTTCTGAGTATAATCAATTGAACTGATTCTTAAACTTATTTCTTTGGGTTGTGCTTCCTCAATAGGGGTGGTCATAATTAACTTACTATCTGAAACAGAGGTACAGTTGCCTAATTTTGTAGCCACTTTATACATGCCATTGGTAGAGGGGCGGTAATTTTGATTGGTAGCTCCTACAATCACTTCATCGTTTAAGTACCATTGATAAGAGGAGGCACTAGTAGCTTTTAAAGTAGTGTCTGTAAAAACGAAGCTAGGTTTTTCTGATGTTTTCACTGTAACTTCTGTAGCAGCACTAAGAATATTGCCTGCTTTAATTTGAGTGCTATAGAAAAAGTAGAAAAAAGTTTGAAAATTACCAGATGCGGTTTGAACACTATTACCTGTATAGGTAAATATTTTTTTAGGTCCAATAGGATAGGTAGGATCTTTTAAGCTACTATTTCTAAAAACAGTTGCACTATCACATTTAATAATAAGTATATAATCGCCTGCTTGTGCAATTTTAAAATTAAGTGCATAAATTCTTCCTGTATCTCCTTCTACAAAAGGGGTGCCATTGGCATTAGTAGCTGCTATAGGGCTAGGGCTACTTGCGGGCACATTTAAAGAAGCGGTTTGCAAAGGGTAGTAGGTATAATTTCTTCCATCTGCAGAAAAAGCGTCAAAAATAGCTAAGATGATTTCTACTTTTCCAGGATAGCCAGTATATAATTTTACGGTTTCGATATTAAGTGGACTTGCTGCATTTATTTTCACAAAATTGCCAGAAAAATTATTGTAACCTCCAACAGTGCCTAAACTAGTATTTGTTAATGGCTCTACAATAGATTGAAATCCTTCTGTAACATATAATTTATTTTTTGTACTACTGATACCAGCTGGGTTAGCACCCACGGCTATAGGGTTTTGTAAATCGGTGCTATCGTACCATACATAATTTGCTGTAGCAATGGGGGAAGAAACCGATAAGCTTAATGAACCACTGCAATTGGTGGCGGTTGCTGAGGGAGCCGCAGCTTCAGCTGCACTAACGATAGTAGCATTAATGCTATTATTAGCCTTTTGTTGATCGCTGGCAAGATCAACAGTTGCTGTAAATGAATAAGTTTCATTGGCAGCAATACTGATGGGCTTTTGAAAAGTATAGCTCATACTTTCCTGACCATATAAACGCCCCGTAAAAATTTCATTAATAGATAAAACTGTGCTATTTCCTTTTTTTACCACTAAACTTAATGGTAAATTAGTTTGCGCAGTAGTTCCAAGATTCACAATTCTTGCTGTAATGTATTGGTTGTCTCTTTTAGCTAAACCAGCCACTGGGCTCACAATTTCAGAAACCTGTAAATCATTGGAAGGGTTGATAATTTTTAAAGTATAATCCTGTGTTTCACCGTTTGTATAGTTACCACAAGCTTTCACATTGCCAATAGCATCGGTTTCTGTAACTACAATTCTAAGTTTGGTAATTCTTCCTATTACTAAGTTTTCGGGAAAATTAATGATGCCTGTATAGGTTCCATTTTTTAAAGCAGCACTCGATAAGGCTGTTTCGTTATCGTCAAAAACACCATTGTTATTATAATCAATGAATACTTTTAGAAAGCGGCTATTGTCTGAAGCGTCGATACTGCCTAATTTAATGCTAATAGGTAATCTACCATTGGATTCTGCATTGATAATAATGTTACTATTATCAATATATTGCTTTGTGCCAGTATTGGCAAAAACCTTATCAGCAATTGTTACGCTATCCATTCTAGTGCCTGCAGCAGAACTGGCTGTAGATGTGCAATAAGCCGTTCCGCCTGCACCACTTATAATTAAAGAGTATGCTTGTTGCCCTCTTATTAAATTATTTTTATGATTTACTGTGACCGTATAACTAGTGCCTACTAAAGTAGAATCAATTTCAACTTTTTCAATATTGTCCACCGAATTAATTGCTCTAGTTGCAGGGTCGTCTGGAGCTTTTGGATTTAATTTCCAAGGGAAATAGGTAATGGTGTCTTTGGTAATTTTTAGATCTAAATCATTTACTAATCGGCGGGTAGAATCGTTTAAACTTGTTTCTATAGTTCCTTTAATATCTGTCCAAGAAAGCGTTGCTTTTAAAGGTTTGTTGCCAGAGGCAATGACGCTTACTGAATAAGATGCTTTATCTTCTAAAACATTTTCATACACTAAATCTACGCTTGTACTACTATTTTTATTAGTAAGTGCGTTACTTAATACAGTAGCGGCTTCGCCAATATTTAATAAACCCCAGCCAAATTTATAATCAGGACCCGGATATAAACCAGCTTCATTGGCGCTGTGAATGGCTAAACCCTTGATGGTGGCAGAACGCATAAACTTATTAGGAACAATTTGCTGACTGAGTTCTTGTAATAAAAATAAAGAAGCTGCAGCGCCTGGAGAGGCCATGGAAGTGCCACTAGAATATCCATAGCTAGAATCGCTACTATTGGTAGCGGAATAAACCGATTGCCCATTCGATACAATATCGGGTTTAATACGGCCATCATCAGTGGGACCCCAGCTACTAAAACCAGTCATGATCACATCTTCTTTTTTTGAATAGCCAGCTGCAATACCTTGGACAGCGCCTACTGTTAAAATATTTTTTGCATTGACATCCATAGGAAGTGTCTCGTAGGCATTATTACTGCTTAAACTATCAGGTCTTTTGCCTGCGTCGTACCACTTTCCTCTTTCATCACGTCTCCAATAATTATCACCCACTTTAGGTCCGGTACTTCCACGTGAATTACCGGCGGACCTTACTATTAAATAGTTGGGCGCATTATAAGCAATTGAATCCATGGCTTGTGCACCATCATCATAATAGCCGAATTTAAAATCTTCTTTTGCATCCCATTTCCCATGGAATTCCCATCTTGTAGAATCGTCGTTATAATCCCATCCTGAAATGTTTCCATAAGAATGGTTAGATACTAATAAACCATTAGCTGCAGCAGTGGCCATTTCTGATTCATCATCAAACCAATCATAGGAAGAAGCGCCTTTAATACCATAAGCCATTCCTTTTGCAAGTGGATTCGCGCCTCTGCTAAACATAATACCTGCAACATGTGTACTATGATCTACTGTTTTAGTGGCATTGTCTTTTTCTACTACTCTTCCATTAAATTCAACATGTGTAGGACGTGGCACCCCTTCATCCCAGATATTTAATTTATTGGTCATGATATCAGTAGCGCCAGTTAAATTAAATCCTAAACCACCACCTGGCCAAACTTTATTAGTGTTAATGGTAATGGCTTGAATAGGATCGGCAAAAGTGGTAAGGTATTTAGGTTGACCAAATGCATCCATTCCCACTAAATTAACAGATCTATTGTTTTTACTCTTATAACGAATGGGCCAGCCATTTTCTTTCGCTTTGATTATGGCATCAGTATAATTAGCCCTTGATTTTATTTCAAAGTATTTAGCGCTCTTTAATAAAAGAGCATTTTGTTTTTCAATTTGTGCCTGACTTACTAAACTTAATGAAAACAAAAAACCAAAAAATAATATAATATGCTTCATTCGAGAGGGGTAGGATTATTGAGGTTATAATAGCTATGAAATTACAATGAATTCTGCATAATTTTCAAATTAGTGGCAATAAATAAGTTATAAATAATGTAGAAAAAACTGTATGCTTAGACTTGATTTTTGATTTGAAAAGGGTTTTTTATCCTAGCTATGAATACTGTTTAAGTTTAGGGGCAAAATCTCTGCTAATCCTTGAGCCAATTTATAAAAACTGCATGTATCTTTGCTGGGCGATCTATGAATGAGCAATCTCTGTTTGGGCCTTTTGAAAATTCCCCCCTCCTAAATAAGCTGGCGGACAAGATAGCTATGTCCCAGCAGCAGCAAAAGCCCTTTCAAATATTTTTACAGAACTTACAAGGATCCTCTGCAGCCTTTGTTTTACAAACTATTTTTACACATGCTAAAACCAATCAGCTAAATCATTTGGTGGTTTTAAATGATGCAGAAGAAGCGGCTTATTTTTATAATTCTATTGAAAGTGTCACGGAGGCAATGGATTTATTTTATTTCCCTTCCTCTTATAAAACACCTCATAATTTTAGTTTATTAAATCCATCGCATGTGATGCTTCGAACCGAAGCATTGACAAAAATTTCCATGGGTGGGAATAAGAAAATTTTGGTGACCTATCCCGAAGCCTTATTTGAAAAAGTAATTATGCGCAATACTTTGCAGCAAAACATCATTCAAATAAAAACCAATGATAGCTTAGATTTAAACGGGCTCATGCAGCAATTGGTAGACTACGGGTTTGAGCGCACCGATTTTGTTTACGAGCCAGGGCAGTTTGCACTACGTGGGGGTATATTTGATATTTATTCTTTTGGTAACGAAAAACCTTATCGTGTTGAATTGTTTGGAGAAGAAGTGGATAGTATTAGAGTCTTTGACCCGGCTACTCAGTTAAGTGAGCGAAAATTATTGCAAGTAAATATTATTCCCAATGTGACTACTCAGTTTGAAGATAAAATTAAAATTCCTTTATTAGAATTTTTAGCAAAAGATACTTTGATTTGGTTAAAAGACTGGAATGTGATTGCACAAAAAGGAACGGATCAGTACGAAGCCTTAGGCGATTTTATTGAACATCATGCCAAAGCAAATAGTATAGATGAAAATGACCCTCATAAAAAAGAGAGTCATATGGAAGACTTCGAAACCGTTGCTGCCACTACCTTACAACTGTCCTCTAAAAACATATTGGAATGGGGTTTTCAAGCCCAGTTAACGCAGGATAAAATGGTGTTTAATACACAGGCCCAACCTACATTTAATAGACAGTTTCAATATTTAATTGCCAACTTGCAAGACCTTGAAAAAAAAGGCTATCATTTATTTTTATTTGCAGAACAGGCTAAGCAATTAGAAAGGCTACATGCTATTTTTACTGATCTTAAAACAGAAATTAAGTTCACCCCCATTGTAAAAAATATTCATGAAGGTTTTATTGACCATGATCATAAATTAGTTTGTTATACAGATCACCAAATTTTTCAACGCTATCATAAATACAAAGTAAAACAAGCTTATAGCAAAAGCAAGGCCATTACTTTAAGAACCTTACGCGACTTGCAACCGGGAGATTATGTTACCCATATTGATCATGGCGTAGGTGTGTACAGTGGACTTCAAAAAATAGACGTCAATGGACAGGTACAAGAAGCGGTGAGAATTATTTATAAGGATAGTGATATACTCTATGTAAATATAAATTCTTTACATAAGATTTCTAAATATACGGGTAAGGAAGGTACGCCTCCGAAGGTGAACAAATTAGGTTCGGACGCTTGGGTGAAATTAAAAGATAAGACCAAGGCGAAAGTAAAACTGATTGCTTTTGATTTAATAAAATTATACGCACAAAGAAAAGCACAAGTGGGATTTGCTTTTTCTGCTGATAATTACATGGTGCATGAATTAGAGGCTTCCTTTATTTATGAAGAAACCATTGACCAGGCCAAGGCCATTGCAGATGTGAAAAAAGACATGGAAGCGCCTGCACCCATGGACCGACTAGTTTGCGGTGATGTGGGCTTTGGTAAGACAGAAGTTGCTGTGAGAGCTGCTTTCAAGGCAGCCATTGATGGTAAACAAGTAGCCGTTTTAGTACCCACTACTATTTTGGCTTTTCAGCATTTTAAAACTTTTGCAGATAGGTTAAAAGATTTCCCTGTCACCATTGATTACCTGAACCGTTTTAAATCCGCAGCCCAAAAAAAAGAAACCATGGAGAGATTAAAAGAAGGTAAGATTGATATTTTAGTGGGAACCCATGGTATATTAGGAAAGGAAGTGCATTTCAAAGATTTAGGCTTAATGGTCATAGATGAAGAACAGAAATTTGGAGTAGGTCATAAAGAAAAATTAAAAACATTAAGAACCAATGTAGATTGTTTGACTTTAACAGCTACTCCTATACCAAGAACCTTGCATTTTAGTTTAATGGGGGCCCGCGATTTAAGTATAATTAATACTGCGCCTGCCAACAGACAACCTATTCATACAGAAGTACAGGTATTTCATGAAGATATTATTAGAGAGTCTATCTACTATGAAACAGAAAGAGGAGGTCAAGTATTTTTTATTCATAATAGAGTGCAAGGTTTGGCAGAAATGTGTGAGATGATTCAAAAACTTTGTCCTGATATTAGTATAGGTTATGCGCACGGACAATTAGAAGGACATCAACTAGAAGAAAAAATATTAGATTTTATTGAAAGAAGGTATGATGTATTAGTATGTACCAATATTGTAGAAAGTGGGGTAGATATTCCGAATGTGAATACGATAATCATAAACAATGCACATCAATTTGGATTAAGTGATTTACATCAACTCAGAGGAAGGGTAGGACGTAGTAATAAAAAGGCATTTTGTTATTTATTAGCACCTCCCATGAGCACCCTGCCCGATGATTCTAGAAAAAGATTACAAACCCTAGAGCAGTTTAGCGAGCTGGGTAGCGGGTTTCAGATAGCCATGCGCGATTTAGATATTCGTGGAGCCGGTAATTTATTAGGGGGAGAGCAGAGCGGATTTATGGCTGAAATTGGTTTTGAAATGTACCAGAAAATTTTAGCAGAAGCGGTGCGCGAATTAAAGCGTTCCGACTTTAAAGAATTATTTGAAGAAGAAATTAGTAAGCAAGATGATTTTGTACAGGATTGTACCATTGATACCGATTTGGAAATTATGATTCCAGATAGTTATGTTGAAAATATTGGAGAGCGATTGTCCTTGTACACTAGAATGGATCAATCGGAAAGCGATGAAGAACTTGCACTCATGCAAACAGAATTAGTAGATCGTTTTGGTCCGCTGCCTAATGCAGTGAATGATTTATTTATGACCATTCGTTGCAGACGTATTGCCATTTCATTGGGTTTTGAAAAAATGACTTTGAAAGATGAAACTTTAAGATGCTTTTTTGTCAACAGACCTGATTCACCCTATTTTGAAAGTGAAACCTTTAAGCAGTTATTAGACTATGCGCAAAAGAATATGAATAAAGCGCATTTTAAACAAGTGGGTAGAAGCTTTATTCTAATTATCAAAGAGGTAAAGTCAATGCAGCACTGCTATGCAACCTTAGAAAAAATACGTATAGGCGTTTTTCCTGCGCAGGTTTAAATTTATTTCAATTCTTTAGCCTACAAAAAAGCCCTCTCGAATGAACGAAAGGGCTTTGAATGCGATAAATTGGAGTTTACTAGAATCCTTTTTTAGCAACACCATCAGCGATTGCCTTAAGAGCATTTGTTTCGCTTAAAATGGCAGCCATTTTATTTCCTTTACCATCATTACCACCTGCCATATAACCGCCTCTTGCAGTTTTTGTGATGACAGCGTCATGCATTGGTACATTTTTTTCTTTTGTTTTTAAGCAATACGCTTTAATCATTTTTGAAGTGTCCATTTTGTATAAATTTTAAAGTGAATATTTCTAATTGAAAGTAGGTTATTTATTGTGATTCATTTACGGAAAGGCTTGATTTTTTGTTAAAATGGCCAAAAAACGTATTAAATCAGAGGTTTATGCGTCAATTTTAGCGTATTTGGCATGAGTTTCAATGAATTCCCTTCTAGGAGCTACATCGTCGCCCATTAGCATACTGAAGATACGATCGGCCTCTGCAGCACTTTCAATGGTTACTTGTTTTAAGGTTCTGCGCGCTGGATCCATGGTGGTTTCCCATAATTGATCTGCGTTCATTTCTCCCAAACCTTTGTAACGTTGAATGGTTACTGCGTCTTCTTTTCCGCCACCTAATTTTATAACTAATGCTTTTCTTTGTTCTTCGCTATAAGCGTATTCTTGTTCTTTACCTCTTTTCACTAAGTATAAAGGAGGTTGTGCAATATAAACGTATCCGTTTTGAACAAGCTCGGTCATGTATCTGAAAATGAAAGTAAGAATAAGTGTTGCAATGTGAGATCCATCCACATCGGCATCGGTCATGATAATTAATTTATGATAACGAAGTTTTGCAATGTTTAAGGCTTTCGGATCTTCGGGTGTTCCTACTGTTACACCTAGCGCTGTATACATATTTCGAATTTCCTCATTCTCATAAATTTTATGTTCCATCGCTTTTTCTACGTTCAAGATTTTACCACGTAGTGGTAAAATAGCTTGGTAGCCACGATCACGACCTTGCTTCGCTGTTCCACCCGCAGAGTCCCCCTCGACTAAGTATAATTCGCATCTTTCAGGATCTCTATCAGAACAATCGGCTAATTTACCTGGTAGGCCACCACCCGTAAGTACAGTTTTACGTTGTACCATGTCACGTGCTTTTTTAGCTGCTACACGCGCTTGGGCTGCTAAAATAATTTTTGAGATTACATACTTAGCTTCCTTTGGGTTCTCTTCTAAATAAGCTTCTAATACGCGAGAAACGGTAGTTTGCACTACACCACTCACTTCACTATTACCTAATTTAGTTTTTGTTTGCCCTTCAAATTGAGGTTCTGGTACTTTTACAGAAATAATGGCACTTAAACCTTCTCTGAAATCATCTCCTTCAACAGTGACTTTAGCTCTTTCGAATAAACCTTCTTTATCACCATAACTTTTGAACACACGGGTAAGTGCTGTTCTAAAACCAGTTACGTGCGTACCGCCTTCAATGGTATTTATATTGTTTACGTAAGAGAAAATGTTTTCTTTAAAATCGTCGTTATAGGTTAAGGCTACTTCTACCATTACATTAGAAGCCTCATCTAAACCTTCTACATACAAGGGTTGAGAGATAATTGGATTTCTATTTCCGTTCTTATCTAACATTTGTACAAACTCCACAATACCACCTTCGCTATAAAAATTCTTTGTGTAAAAATTTCCCGCTTCGTCTTTCTCTCTTAAATCGGTAATGGTGATGCTAATTCTTTTATTCAAATAAGAAAGTTCGCGTAAACGACTTTCTAAAATTTCTCTTTTGTATACCGACTCTTGGAAGATGCTTAAGTCAGGCCAGAAGTGCACTCGGGTTCCTGTTTTATCGCTGGTACCTGCTTCTCTTACCGCATATTTTGGAACACCAATTGAATATTCTTGTTCAAATATTTTGCCCTCTCTTTCAACTGTCACCAGTAATTTAGTACTTAAGGCATTCACGCAACTTACTCCCACACCGTGCAATCCACCAGATACTTTGTAGGTGTTTTTATCAAATTTACCACCCGCATGAAGCACGGTCATAACTACTTCTAAGGCCGATTTCTTTTCCTTAGTATGCATCGCGGTAGGGATACCACGGCCATTATCTTGTACGCTGATAGAGTTGTCCTCGTGAATATTTACCTCAATATGAGAGCAATAGCCCGCCAGTGCTTCATCGATAGAGTTATCGACTACTTCATACACTAAATGGTGAAGTCCTTTAGAGCCCACATCGCCAATATACATGGCAGGTCTTTTTCGAACGGCTTCCAAGCCCTCTAAAACCTGAATACTGTCGGCGCCATAATTCTTATTTTCTGCTGATTCGTTTGACTGTAAATCGTTGGACATAATTGTAATAAAATTTGTTTGTTTTTCGATGCATTCCGAATGCATACAAACTTAAGATAATTAAGGGTTTAAAGCCTGTTTTGGGCTTGATTTAGTTATCCCCATTTTAGGCATTTTGTGAATAGTTTTTCTACCTAAAAACAGGGTGTTTTTTATGTCATTTTTGGGTCAGATTTAGGGGCTAAATAGTTCCTTTAGGCTTTATGCCTTAAATTTGCAGGAATGACACAGGTACAAGAACTCTTAATGCATGAAAATACAGCCCCTAGTTTTAGCGGTATGGCATTGCTATATAGCAAAGAGCAGCGTATTCCAGGGTCTACCCAATATCAAATTAAAAGGTATATGGCGCAGGAGGCCTGGGGTGCAGAAGATACCGGCATGTTTGTCTACCATTTCAATGCCCAAAAGCCTAAAGAAAATTACTTAGAATTAAGATTTTGTATTTCTGGAAATAGATACTGTGACAATAAAGTTTGTGGGGGTTGTAATCAACTACCTACTTCGGATTGTATGGGTCCAATGAGAACAGTGGACGTTTTTTCTTTTCATTTTACAGCTACTTTTCTACATCAGTTTGTACATAATGTAAAAACAAATAATAAGAAAGATGAGTTGCTTGCTTTTAAACATACCGACAATTTTACTAAAACATTTCCTTTAAGTGTGAAAAAGCGAATTACGCTAGACGCCTTATTGAATCATAGTTACAGCGGTTCTTTAGAAAATATTTTTGTGAATGCAAAAATTCATGAGTTGTTGGTATACAGCTTAGAAAGCATCATCGATGAAAAAGAAGTGGTCTTTACTTGTAAGTTTTTAGCAGACGATAGAGGTAGGGAAAGTATCTATCAAGCGCGCGAATTTTTATTACAACATATTGGCGATCCTATTACTATTAAAGAGCTAAGCCGTAAGGTAGCCATGAACGAATGTTATTTAAAGAAGGGCTTTAAAGAAGTATACGGTACTACTATTTTTGATTTCTATCAACAACAAAGAATGGAGCACGCAAAGTATTTGTTGTATGAAAAATCACTAAGTGTAACGGACGTTTCAGCACTGCTTGGCTATTCTTCTATCTCACATTTTTCTGCAGCTTTTAAAAAGCATACTGGCCTTAAGCCTTGTGAGTTATTGAACTAAGTGATTGCACTCAGGTTCAAGTATCATTTATTTTTTCTACCTTTTTTTAGTTATTTTTATTCTCTAAAGATTTTACCATGCGTAATGTATTTGCTATAGCTATAGTATTATTTTGCAGTTCTTGTATTAACCAAAGAGTGGATTTAATTGTGCATCATGCGCAAATTTACACAGTCAATAATGAATTTAGAATGGCAGAGGCCATGGCTATACAAGACGGTAAAATTGTAGCTATTGGAACCAACGATGCTATTTTAAAAGAGTATCAATCGGATTCTGTAGTGAATGCAAATAATGCTATTATATACCCTGGCTTCATTGATGCGCATGCGCATTTTTTGGGATATGGTCAGTCCTTGTATGCAGTTGATTTAATGTTTGTGCCTAGTTGGGAAGAGGCTATTGAAAGAGTGAAAGCCTTTGCTGTAAAGCATCCTGGTAAAGGTTGGATCAAAGGAAGAGGATGGGATCAGAACCGTTTTGCTGGTAAACAATTTCCTACCAATGCGGAGTTAAATATTTTATTTCCTGATAGACCCGTTATTTTAGAAAGAGTAGACGGTCATGCAAGTATTGCCAATGATTATGCTTTAGTATTAGCAGGCGTGAAGGCAGGACAAACTATTGAAGGAGGCGAGTTCACAGTGCAGAATGGGAAATTAACTGGTTTATTAATTGACAATGCAGTGGGAGTTGTTGAAAGAAAAGTACCTGAAACTACTAAAGAAGATTATAAAAATTGGTTAACTGCAGCACAGCAAAATTGTTTTGCAACAGGTTTAACTACTATTACCGATTGTGGTTTACATCCAAGCGATATTGATATGATTGATGCATTACAAAAAAGCAATGACCTAAAAATGCGTTTGTATGTGATGTTAAGTGATAAGCCAAGCTCTTATACTTCTTCTTATTTTACCAAAGGCGGGTATACTACAGACCGCTTAATGGTGAAAGGTGTGAAAGTATATGGCGATGGTGCTCTGGGTTCAAGAGGCGCCGCATTGATAGCGCATTATTCAGATAAGCCAGGCTGGGGTGGATTTTTATTAAGTAGTCAAGCGCATTTTGATAGCATTGCCGCTAAATTAATTAATACCGATTTTCAAATGTGTACGCATGCTATTGGAGATAGTGCGAATAGAGTGGTGTTGAAAGTATATGAGAAATATTTAAAAGGCAAGAATGATAAAAGATGGAGAATAGAGCATGCGCAAATACTAAACCCAGCAGACTTTCACTATTTCGCAGAGAATAGTATTATACCTTCTGTGCAACCCACACATGCCACCAGTGATATGTATTGGGCAGGCGATAGATTAGGTGCAGAAAGATTAAAAGGAGGCTATGCATTCAAGCAATTATTAGAACAAAATAATTGGTTACCCCTAGGTACCGACTTTCCTGTGGAAGAAATTAATCCTTTCAAAACATTTTTAGCAGCCGTTGCAAGACAAGACAGTAAAGGTTTTCCTGCAGGTGGTTTTCAATTGGAGAACGCTTTAACGCGTGAGCAAACTATTCGTGGTATGACCATTTGGGCAGCTAAAGCGAATAGAATGGAGAAACAAGTAGGTAGTATTGAAATAGGCAAGAAAGCGGACTTCATCATTTTAGATAAAGACTTAATGAAAGTTCCTACTGATAGTATACTTCAGGTAAAAGTGTTGAAGACCTATTTAAACGGCGAAAGAGTGTTCTAATAGTTCATCTGTAATATTATATTTCATCCTTCTCAGCTCGCCATGACGCTAAAATTCATAAATTCTAACTAAAAGTCAGAACTCGCACTTCGTGCTCAAACATGCTGACTTTTTTACGTTAAAATTTATGAATTTCTTTACGCTATGTCTCGATGTTCAGGAGTGAAATACAATATTTACTGATGAACTTTTTAATTTAGATCTGCGCGAAAGAGAATTTATTCTCTTCCTGCCCCTAATTAAAATAATGAAGATTCAAAAGTGAATAAGATTCCAGTGCGGAACTTCGAGCCATAGCGTTAATAAAAATAGAAAATCAAACGATCAAAAAATTAGCTGTTTGAGTGCGAAGCACGAGTTCTAATTTTTAGTTTGGTTTTCTATTTTTTAGCGTCATGGCGAGCTGAGAAGCAGTGGAATCTTAAATCACGTTGAATCTTCAACTACAAACCGACCATATCTTTAGGAATCACCCATGCATCAAATTCCTCAGGCGTTACATAACCTAGTTTCACCGCCATTTCTTTTAAGGTAGTTCCTTCTTTATGTGCTTTCTGTGCAATTTCAGCGGCTTTGTAATAGCCAATCTTAGTATTCAGTGCAGTGACTAGCATTAAACTATTATTAACGTGTTTGTTAATATTAGCTTCAATAGGGGCTAAGCCTACAGCACATTTTTCATTAAAGCTTACACAACCATCGCCGATTAAACGCGCACTATGTAAGAAATTATAAATCATTACGGGCTTGAATACATTTAATTCAAAATGTCCCATAGAACCACCAATATTAATAGCCACATCATTACCCATTACTTGTGCAGCAATCATTGTAAGTGCTTCAGATTGTGTTGGGTTTACTTTACCTGGCATGATAGAAGAACCGGGTTCATTGTCTGGAATAAAAATTTCACCAATACCGCTGCGTGGTCCAGAAGACAACATACGCACATCGTTGGCAATTTTCATTAAACTTACTGCCACTGTTTTTAAAGCACCATGTGATTCCACAATTGCATCGTGTGCAGCCAATGCTTCAAATTTATTTTCAGCAGTAATAAAAGGAAGGCCAGTTAGTTTAGCAATATGTTTGGCAACATTTACTGAATAATCTTTAGGGGTGTTAATACCTGTTCCTACTGCAGTGCCACCTAAAGCTAGTTCACTTAAATGCGCTAAGGTGTTATGAATGGCTTTTAAGCCATGACTTAATTGACTTACATAGCCGCTAATTTCTTGACCTAAAGTTAAAGGAGTAGCATCCATAAAATGGGTACGACCTATTTTAACAATATGCATAAATTCATTACTCTTGGCTTCTAAAGTATTTTTTAATGCAGTAATACCTGGTATAGTAGTCTCTGTTAAAATTTGATAGGCTGCAATATGCATAGCCGTTGGAAAGGTATCGTTAGAAGACTGAGATTTATTAACATCGTCGTTAGGATGTAAAAACTTTTCTTTATCGCTTAAGCTTCCTCCTTTAATTACATGTGCACGGTAAGCAATGACTTCATTTAAATTCATATTGCTTTGTGTACCGCTTCCTGTTTGCCAAACGACTAAAGGGAATTGATCATCTAATTTACCAGCAATAATTTCATCGCAAACCTGTCCAATTAAATCCGATTTTTCTTTTGGTAATACACCTGCATCCATATTAGTAAGGGCAGCTGCTTTTTTTAAATAGGCGAATGCTTTAATGATTTCCTTAGGCATTCGATTAATATCCTGTGCTATTTTAAAATTGTCAATACTTCTTTGTGTTTGAGCACCCCAATACACATGAGCAGGTACTTTAACTTCACCCATCGTGTCTTTCTCAATTCTGTATTCCATACTGTTATTTTTTCTAACGCAAAGGTACTAAACTGCTCATAAATTCATAAGTAAATAGGGGAATTAATTCCCTTTGAATTCAGGCTTTCTTTTCTCTATAAAGGCGGTAATTCCTTCCTTTGCATCATGGGTAGTAAAGCATTCACCAAATAATCTAGCTTCTATAGCGTAGCCATTTTCTGCTTCATTCCAAGCAGCGTTCACCGCTTTAATAGAATTGCCTACCGATAAAGGTGCTTTTTCATGCGTTACCCTTAGTATAGAAAATGCTTTGTCTAATAATTCTGTTTGAGGCACTACATAATTCACTAATCCATAATTCATGGCTTGGGTTGCATTAATAGTTTTACCCGTAATGACTAATTCCATGGCTCTTCCTTTGCCTACTCTTTGAGTTAATCTTTGTGAGCCACCATATCCTACCATAATACCCAAGTTCACTTCTGGTTGTCCAAAGACAGCACTTTCAGAGGCAATAATAAAATGACAAGCCATGGCTAATTCACAACCGCCACCTAATGCAAATCCATTTACACAGGCAATGATTGGTTTGGGAGAATTTTCTATTTTAAAAAATACATCTTGTCCTCTTTTAGCAAGGGCAGTTGCCTCTTCTTTCGATAAGGATTCAAATTCTTTCACATCGGCGCCTGCAACAAAACTTTTTAAGCCCGCACCCGTTATCACCACACTTTTAATTTCTGGAAATTTATACACTCGGTCCATGACCGCATCTAAGTCTTTCATCACTTGCTGATTCAATGCGTTTAATTTGTCGGGACGATTAATGGTAATGATCAAAGTATGATCTTCCATTTTTGTAAACAAAGTTTGAAAGGAGGACATATGGTTGCAGTTTAGAAATTAAAAAAGCAGATTACTTATGGTTTTCGGCCACCCATTGTTTTATATAGCTAGCAATATCGGCAGTATTGGTTCCTGGAGCAAACAAAGTACCAATGCCCATTTCCCTTAGTGTAATACTGTCTTGCTCTGGAATAATACCACCTCCCGTTAATAAAACATTGGTTAAACCTTTTTCTTGCATGAGTTGATACACTTTTGGAAAAACAGTCATGTGTGCGCCAGATAAAATACTAATACCAATGGCATCTACGTCTTCTTGTAAGGCAGCTTGTACGACCATCTCAGGGCTTTGACGAAGACCTGTATAAATCACTTCCATGCCTGCGTCACGAAGGGCAGTGGCAATTATTTTAGCACCACGGTCATGTCCGTCTAGTCCAACTTTAGCTACTAATACTCTAATGGGTTTCATTACTATTAAATTACATTATTTTCCTGAAATTAATCGCAAACTATGTTCAATTCTTGCTACTGTATCAGAAAGTTCAATTGATTCAATGATCTCAAATACACCTGGTCCAAATTTACCACCCACTAGCATAATTCTAAGTGGTAGTAATAAATCTCCTGGTTTTATTTCATGCGCAGTGGCTAATTCTTTAAAATTGGCTTCAAGGCTTGCTGCAGGTAGTGTTTTAACACCTTCTGCAATTTTTTGTGCATATAGTTTTACTAGTTCATCGAAAAAGCACTGCTTTTTCTCTTCCCATTTAGGTAAGATAGCTGCAGTGTCAATAGTGGCAGGTGCTGCAAAAAAGAAATGGCTTTGCGGTATAAAGTCCGCAAGTAAATGACAACGGTCTTTTACGAGGCCAATTACTTTTACTAAATAAGGCGCTTCGTGTACTTCAATTTTCGCAGCATCCAAAAAGGGTTGAAGTAGTTTTGCTAATTCTTTATTATCTGTTCTTTTGATCCATTCTTGGTTGAACCATTTTGCTTTTTCATAATCAAATTTCGCTCCACCTTTATGCACTCTTTCAATATCAAAACTTGCAATTAATTCATTCAGGCTAAATATTTCTTTATCCGTTCCATCATTCCAGCCTAATAGGGCTAAGAAATTTATAAAGGCTTCAGGTAAAAATCCTTTTTCTTTAAAACCAATAGTGGTTTCCTTCGTGATTGGGTCATTCCAATCCATTGCAAAAACGGGAAAGCCTAAACGCTCTCCATCACGCTTGCTTAATTTACCACTGCCTTCTGGTTTTAATATCAAAGGCAAATGCGCCCACTTTGGCATTTTATCTAATCCAAATAAATACTTCCACAATAATATATGCACGGGTGCACTTGGTAGCCACTCTTCTCCTCTAAAGGCATGTGTAATTTTCATTAAATAATCATCTACCACTACCGCTAAATGATAAGTAGGCATACCATCTGCTTTTAATAAAACTTTATCATCAACAGTACTCACCTCAAAGCGCACTTCTCCTCTAATCATATCTGTAAATACGACTTCTTCTTCATCGGGCACTTTTATACGAATAACATGAGGCGTTCCTTTTTTCAATAGTTCAGTCACTTCGTTTTCACTTAGCGAAATAGAATTTTTCATTTCCATTCTATGCGCGCGACTGTATTGAAAATTGGGTACTTGTTTTCTTTTCTCTTCTAAATCTTCTGGGGTATCAAATGCATAATATGCAAAACCTTTTTCTATTAATATTTGAGCATATTGGGTATAAGTGGCTTTGCGCTCACTTTGTCTATAAGGTCCATAGGCGCCACCGTGCACAGTACTTTCATCTGGAGTGAGTCCACACCAGTTCAATGTGTCTAAAATATATTGTTCTGCGCCTGGTACAAATCGAGATTGATCGGTATCCTCTATTCTTAAAATAAATTCCCCTCCATGATGCTTGGCAAATAAATAATTAAACAAAACCGTCCTTACCCCACCTAAGTGAAGACCTCCTGTGGGGGAGGGTGCAAACCTGACTCTAACCTTTGAATCCATGCTCTTTTTTATTTATACAAAGATAATATTCAAATGGGCAAAAGAACTATTTATCTTTGAGTATGTATTTAGTAAAAACACCTTTTTGGTTGAGGGCCATTTACCCCTCTTGTACTTGGAAAATACCCAGTGCTGAAAAGGTTATTTATTTAAGTTTTGATGATGGTCCACATCCAGATGTTACCCCCTTTGTTTTAACAGCATTAAAAAACTACAATGCTAAGGCTAGTTTTTTTTGCATTGGTAAAAATGTGGCAGCGCATCAAAATATATATGCAGCCATTATTGAACAGGGGCATACAGTGGGTAATCATACCTATGATCATGTAAATGGATGGAAAACTGATACAAGTCATTATATTCAGAATATAGAACTAGCTGGTAAATTAATTCAGTCTAATTTATTTCGCCCACCTTATGGAAGAATTACTAAATCACAGATTCAAAAAATAAAAGCAGCTAAAAATTTACCTCAAGAGATTATAATGTGGGATGTATTAAGTGGTGATTTTGATTTGAACTTATCTCCAGAAGCTTGCACAAAAAATGTAATTAAAAATACAAGCGCAGGATCTATTGTTGTTTTTCATGATAGCGCTAAGGCCTTTGAAAGATTAAAAGTAGCCCTACCTGCTGTTCTTTCACATTTTACTAATTTGGGCTATACATTTAAGGCCATTTAATAATTCTATTTTGAACAATTAGAAGCAAAAAAAAGGCCAAGGTAGAAACCCCAGCCGTATAATCCGTACCCTATAAAAAACAAAGTTTGTTGTCTGTACTAATAAGACCATTGTTGTCTACATAGCTAAAACGACATATTATAGGGTTTATTATGTAATGAGTAAAAAATAGTGTTTTTTTGTAGTCTAAGTAATTATGTAAAGTCTTATGAGATTTATTGATACACATGCCCACCTTTATTCTAGCCCTATTAAAGAAAATATAGAGGGGATCATGAAAAATGCGATGGATAATGGTATTGATACTATTATAATGCCTGCTATTGATAGTACAACTTTAGAGGCAATGTTAGAAGTGGAAAAGACGTATCCTCAAAATACCATGGCCATGATGGGCTTGCATCCTTGTTCTGTGAAAGAAAATGTGAAAGAAGAATTAGCCATTATTGAAACGCAATTACAAAAAAGAAAATTTATAGCCATTGGAGAAATTGGTCTTGATTATTATTGGGATAAAACATTTATGACTCAGCAGATGGAGGCTTTTCAAATTCAAATGCAGCGGGCCTTGGATTATAAATTACCTATTGCCATTCATACACGTAATGCAATGGGGGAGACCATTGAAGCTGTCAAGCCTTTTGCTAAAAAAGGATTACGTGGAATTTTTCATTGTTTTAGTGGTAGTAAAGAATCGGCTGAACAAATTATTTCCATGGGTTTTCATTTAGGATTAGGCGGTGTGCTAACTTATAAAAATGCAGGTGTTGCAGAAGCCATTAAAGATATACCTATGCAGTGGTTGGTATTAGAAACAGATGCACCTTATTTATCACCTGTACCTTATCGTGGTAAAACAAATGAGCCTTCTTATATGATACAAGTAGCCATGAAATTAGCAGAGATCAAAAATTTGCCTTTGCATGAGATGGCAGCTATCACAACAAACAATGCGGAAAAGTTATTTGGATTGGGTAATTCCTAAAACACCAACTATTTATTTTACATTTGCAGTCCTAATAGAGAGGTGTCCGAGTGGTTTAAGGAGCACGCTTGGAAAGCGTGTATACGGTAACGTATCGGGGGTTCGAATCCCTTCCTCTCTGCAAAGCCTGTCAAGAAACTGATAGGCTTTTTTAATGCTCTTTTCTATTATGATCCATGCGCTCATTGTATTCCAATGGCTCGTTTTTCCAATTCTTATTATAAGAAACAAACCAGCCTAACCAAATAGACCTTGATAAGCGCATTAGTATGGGCTGAATAAAAAGCAGTGTTACTATAGCGGTACCCATCCAATAAAAAATTCTATTATCGTCTAAGTCAAAAGTCATTCCAATGAGTACCTTCCATGCCACAAAAGTGGAAACAAAATAGGCAACCGTTAATGCATAACTTACATAACCTGTACCATAATAAAAACCAACTTCAATTTCTGTAGGCTGTCCACATACAGGACAGTGAACATTCATTCTAGTGATATTGGATAGATCGTAGGGATTAGAACCAGTGAACAGTTTACCTTCTCTACATCTTGGACACTTATTGGTGATGGTACTGTATAGGTAGCTATTTTTCATGCCGCAAAGATAACAAATATTAAGGAGCTATCAGTTGCTCCATTTGTATTCCTCTAGAACCTTTAATAAGTAAGGTATAACCCTTCAACTGTTCTGCTTGCAGCCAGGCTTTAGCCTCTAAAACAGTATCAAAATGAAGAAAATCATGATTACAAGGTTTAAACTCTAAGCCCACTAGCAGTACTTGCTTCCAATTCGTTTGTTTCAATTGATCAATAAGCAATTGATGCTCCATTAAAGTATCGGTGCCTAATTCTCTCATCCCGCCCAAACAAACTATTTTATTTTGCTTATTCATTTTGGCAAAATTCTCCACTGCTAATTTCATGCTTGAAGGATTGGCATTGTAAGCATCTAAAATTACTTCGTTATTATTCCATGTCAATAATTGTGAACGACTATTGGTTGGAATATAATTTTCAATAGCCAACTTTATTTTATCATTGGGCACTTTAAAGTGTTGACCAATGGCAACAGCAGCAAGTACATTGGGTAAATTATAATTGCCCACTAAATGTGTTTGTATGGAGTTTATATCAATGCCTTTATTTATTTGCACAGTTAACATGCCGTTTTGATCAATTGCGTCTCCTTGAATTTGTCCATGCTCTTTTCCATATCCAATAATATGGGGGATGTTTTGCGACATCTTTACTAAGTAGTCAAAATCTTGCATCAAAAATACAGTGCCTTGATGGGCCTTCAAATATTCAAATAATTCTCCTTTTCCTTTTCTGACACCTTCTTCACTTCCAAAACCTTCTAAATGCGCTTTACCACAATTAGTGATCATGCCATGCGTAGGTAAAGTATAACTACAATAAGATTCAATTTCTTTTAAATGATTAGCGCCCATTTCTATAATGGCAAATTGAGCGTCTTGTTGTATGCTAAGTAGGGTAAGGGGAACACCAATATGATTGTTCAAGTTTCCTTTCGTAGTATAAATTGTATAATGACTACTTAATACCGCAGCCACTAATTCTTTGGTAGTTGTTTTTCCATTGCTACCCGTAATGGCAATAAATGGAATATTAAATTGTTGGCGGTGAAATTTTGCAAGGGCTTGCAAAGAACTTAAAACATCATTTACATATATAATACGCTCTTGTAAATGCTCACTTGCATCTACCGCTTCATCCACAATGGCATAAGCGGCTCCTTGTTCTAATGCTTGAAGGGCGAATTCATTTCCATTAAAATTGGGTCCTTTAAGTGCGAAGTATAAATTACCTTTTTTTAATTGACGTGTATCGGTTTGTACTTGAGGGAATGACTTATATATTTCATATAAATCGGCAGTTGAAAGGGGAGCATTAGGTGTGCTAGACTGCTTCATAAACTTAGCAGTTTTAACTATTAACTTCAGTTAATAAACAAGTAGCCATGGCCACTAAGCCTTCTTCTCTACCAGTGAAACCCATTGTTTCAGTAGTGGTAGCTTTAATAGAAATATCTTTATCTCCAATATGTAATATACTCGCAATACACTCTTGCATGGCAATTACATAGGGTTTAATTTTTGGTGCTTCTAAACATAAAGTGGCATCTATGTTTACTATTTGATAGCCTTGTGCAGTAATTAAATCGTAAGTTTTTTGAAGTAAAATTTTACTATCAATATTTTTATAAGCAGCATCGGTGTCTGGGAAATGTGTGCCAATATCACCTAAGCTTAAAGCGCCTAATAAAGCATCGCAAATTGCATGTAATAAAACATCTGCATCGCTATGTCCTAATGCCCCTTTGGTATGTGGAATTTTAATACCGCCAATGAATAGGTCTCGGCCTTCTACTAATTGATGAAAATCAATGCCAGATCCAATGCGTAGTTTCATCTAGTTAATTTAAAATATTTTTATTCTTTTATACCAAGGTTTGTTATCATTCTCAGCACCTGGGCTGTCAACGCCAAAAGCAGAAATGGCACATCTAAATCCAATGGTGCTATTTGATTTATCTTGATCTAGAAATCTTCTAGTGCCAGGGTTTAACCAATAGGGACGGTCTTTCCAGCTACCTCCTTTGTATACTCTTGATTTATTAGAGATTAAAGTATTGCCTCCAGTTTCATAGCTTGAAATATTACCATCATCTCCATCTAAAGCATTATTACCTCTATAAGGGTTAATATCATCCATGTCTACATTATTCATAGGACGGTAAATATCCGCTACCCACTCGTTGACATTACCACTAATATTATAGAGGCCCTTGCTGTTTTGTAAAAAGGTATTTACTTTACTAGGAAAGCCTGCGCCATCATTTGCATAACCTACCATACCCATATAATCACCACTGCCGTTTTTAAAGTTGGCTAAAAACATTCCTTGTTTACCATTTTTCTTTGAATTACTTGAATTTCTGATACTTTCATTTCCATTATTTACCCAAGGGAAGGCGCCGTCGCTGGTGACTAAGCTAGCATTGGGGTGGCTTGAATTAGGGCCAGCTTTAGGTTTATTAAAGTTTGAATTATTAGCTTGAGAAGCTTGTTTAGCTGCATATTCCCACTCCGCTTCTGTTGGTAATCTAAAGTCTGGGATCATAATAAAATCATCTAAATTTCTGCCTCTGTTGACATTGGTTGATGTTTGTCTTGAAGTTGTACCTGAAGTCTTGCTTGAATCATTTGTATTAATTGCAATGCCCATTTTTCCTACATAGGGGTTTTTAGGGTCAATTAATTTAAACTTGATCAGCGTATTTTCATTGGCTCTATCTGTTCTCCATCTGCAATAATTATTAGCTTGTTCCCAAGTCACACCTACTACAGGATAATCGTTAAAAGCATTCGATCTAAAATAACCTTCCACCATGGGGTCGTTGTAAGAAAGTTCTGTTTTCCAAACGCTCGTATCGGGAAGTGCAGCGCTTACAATGGAATCTCTTCCTAAAGGAATAAAGATTTTCTCTAACCAATGTATATAGGTTCTATATTTTTTGTTGCTTACTTCGTATTTGTCAATTCTAAAAGAGCTCACTGTTACTCTTCTTAGGCTGTTGTTCCATTCGCCCATAATACTCTCTTGGTTCATGCCCATTGCAAAAGTGCCCCCGCGCATAAGCACTGTTTCGGCATAAGGATCGTCTTTGGGTGCCAATATAACTGCATTCGAAATGGCCTTATTTTCATTGCTAGATAATATGCTAGGTCCTATTAAAAGAATGGCAAAAAACAATAAAATACTATTAATAAAATTCATCGCTATAAATTATTCAATAATGGGGTTAAATGATAGTGCGAATATACTTTGTTTTTTAATCAATTATTCAGATAGAACTTAATTGTTCTGTTACTAAAACCCTAATTTTAGTATATGAGAAGGGGTGTTTTTATCGTTTTTTTGGGTTTTATTTTTTCTCCTTACTTTTTAGGGGCTCAAAATGCTGCATTTAATACTGGTAAATGGGGCAAAATTGCTATTTCCAAACGAGGCATTTATCAAATTACAGGAGCTCAGTTAAAGACTTTAGGTTTTCCTTTGCCTATTGCTTCCACAGAACTACAATTATTTAATTATAATCTTGCACAGCTAACAGAAAAAGTGACGGCTACGGTCTCAACATCTTTAACAGAAAATGCCATTCAGGTTTTTGATGGAGGCGATAATCAAATTGATGAAAAAGATTATGTTTTATTTTATGCTGAAGGATTCGTTGGGTGGAAGCAAGAGGCAACAAATTTTTTGCCCACTCATTATAAAAATACAAGTCATGATTCTGTTTTTTATTTTATAAGTATTGGATCCAATGGGAAAAGAATGAGTACGATGGATAAGCTCAATGCACCTGCTCAAATAGTAGATCAATATGAAGAAAGATGGCTGATAGAAGTAGACAGTATTTCAATTTTAAATAGTGGAAAATTATTGTTAGGACCTGCTATGGGAAAGGGTTTGGGCAAGCAAACAAAATTATCTTATCCAATTAATATAAATGGTTTAGTACTCTCTAATCCAATGAAACTAATTAGTAGATATGCGGCCACTACTTATCAAACTCCGGCTTATTTTAATTTTAGCATTAATGATAATGCCATTAAAACAACAACGGTGTCGCCTATTAGTGGTTTATTATATGATGAGTCTGCAAATATTGCTGAAGATAGTTTTACTTATACTTTAAATGCGACAACAAATTTAACTAGCCCCGCTTCCGTAAATATTAGTTTTCAATCAGATAATGCAGCGGCTGCTGGTTGGATTGACTATATTGAATTATTTGCTAAGAGAAAATTGGGTTTTTGGGGTGCTAATAGTTTTGGATTTAGAAATGTATCAAATACTGAAAAAGGAAATTTCCTGCAGTATCAAATTCAAAATGGAGATGCTAGCACCGAGGTATGGGATGTGACAAATCCGACCTCCCCTAGAAAAATTTCTACAGATTTTTCTAGTACTGGCATAATTAGTTTTCTACACCAAGCTGATACCCTACATGAATTTTTCGCTGTCAAGCAGCAAGGCTATGAAATTCCCAGTTTATTGGGGCCTATGAATAATCAAAATTTGGCGGGTATGAATATGCCTGACTATTTAATTGTTTCAGCACCTAATTATTTAAATGCCGCTAAGAAATTACAAAATTATCATACTACAATTAATGGTTTGAAAACAGCGCTTATAAATGCGCATGAAATATTCAATGAGTTTTCGGGAGGCCAGCCCAGCCCCATTGGTATTAGAAATTTTGTAAAATATTTATTGAATAAGGCTGCCACGAGTAAAGTAGCAGCCCCTCGTTATTTATTATTATTCGGTATTGCCAATTTTAATAGTAGAAATTATAATAGCGCTTCGCAAATTCCTGTGTTTGAATCTGCAGCTTCAACAGGTGTACTTACAAGTTATCCTTCAGATGATTTTTATAGTATACTTGAAGACAATGATGATATTAATAATTTTACTAAAATAAAAAAATTGGCCATAGCGACTGGAAGACTACCTGTAAGAAATACGGCAGAGGCCGATACGGTGGTTGAAAAAATAATTAATTATCAAAAAAATGTAAACGGAGGAGCTTGGAAAAATAGAATTACTTGGGTGGCGGACGATGGGGATGCTAATTTGCATTTAGAAGATGCAGAAGCTATTTCAACTCATTTACAACAAAAAAAATCAAGCTGGAATCAAAAGAAAATTTATTTGGATCTCTATGCGGCCACCAAAAATATAGCAGGGAATACTTATCCATTAGTGAATAGTGAAATTGTACAAACTGTCAACGAAGGCACTTTAATTTTAAATTATACAGGGCATGGCAGCTTTACAAGATTAGCAGAAGAAGCAGTCATAAGTCAAACAGATGTATTGCAATGGAATAATGCTACTCAATTACCCTTGATGATTACGGCTTCTTGTGATTTTGCGCCTTATGATCAGCCTCAGTTAAGCCCTTTTGGATTTGACGCCTTAATGAAAAATAGCAAGGGTGTGATTGGGCTAGTAGCTGCAAGCAGATTGGTTTTCGCCTATAGTAACAAACAAATTAATGATCATTTTATACAACAATTATTAGTACCTGATTCTTTAGGTAATTTTTTAACAATAGGAGAGGCATTGCAAAAAGCAAAAATGCAAGCTTGGTTAGCAGAAGAGGATCGTATGAATGCTTTTAAGTTTAGTTTATTGGGAGATCCTGCTATGCGTTTGTCGCTGCCTAAATATGAAATAGGTATTATAAGTTTGAATCAAAAAACTTTTACTGGAAAAGATACTTTACTAGCAGGTAATAAATATACGCTTAAAGGTACTGTCAAAAATAAGGGGGTCTTGCAAAACAATTTTAATGGGTTACTTGATTTTATTTTATATGATGCAGTCACTAACAAAAAAACATTAGCCAATGCAATTTCAAGTAAGGTTACGATGGTAGCCATGCAAGAAAATATTTTGTTTAAAGGAAAGGTAACGGTGACGAAGGGAAATTTTACAGTAGACTTTTTATTGCCTAAAGAAGTAAGCTTGCAAAAGAATTTAAAGATGCAATTGACTGCTTATAATGAACTATCAGATGCAATGGGTTTATTTGACAATATAATAGCGATGGATGCTGGCGGGGTTTTAATAAATGATAATCAAGGCCCTGATGTAAAAATATTTTTAAACGATAGTAATTTTAAAGATGGTGGATGGGCCGCAGCAAGATCCAATTTAATTTTAAATCTGGCAGATAGCGCAGGTATTCAAACTTCCGGTAATGCATTAGGGCATGATATGGTTTTAGTCATTGATAACGATTATAAAAATACCATTGTACTCAATAACTACTTTCTGTCTGACTTAGATAGCTATCAAAAAGGTAAGCTTAATTATGCTTTACCACTTTTAGCAGAAGGTGCGCATACAATAATGATTAAAGCATGGGATTTATTAGGTAATTCCACTACCAAAACTTTGAATTTTGTGGTCCCCGCCTCTGAAATAGTAAGCTTTAAAAATTTATATAATTATCCCAATCCATTTCAAAGCTTTACTCAATTTAGTTTTGAGCATAATAAGGTGGGAACTAGTCTAGAGATAAATCTAAGCATTTACGATGGCAGGGGGAATTTACTATTTACTAAGCCATTGAATGGAACCTATAAAGCCAATAGGGTGGTGGCTAACTGGGATGGCGCTGGGATGGGATCTGCTCAAATTCAAGCCGGTGTTTATTATTATAGATTAAGTATTAAAGACGGCAGTGTAACAAAATTTCTAACTAGTAAGCTTGTAAAATTTTAAAGATTCCACTCAATGTATTATGTATCTTTACATTTTAATAATAGCAATTCTGAAATCTTATGACCAGTTGTAGATATAGTCGCCTTTTTTTATTTTTGGTTATGTCTTTTATGAGTCAATGGGTCATGGCGCAAGTCAATCCTATTAGAATTCAAAGTACAGCTGTTCCTTTTATGTTAATTTCTCCCGATGCGCGTTCTGGTGGTATGGGAAATTTATCATTAGCGATGTCACCTGAAGCCAATGATATTTTTGGTAATACGGCCAAGCTGCCTTATTTAAATGAAGACAGAAGTTTTTTAATTAACTATACACCTTGGTTAAAAGATTTAGGATTAAACGATGTGTATTTGGCCAGTGCAGGATTTTATAAAAAATTAGATAATAAGAGTAGTATCAATAGTTCTCTTCGTTTTTTTAGTTTAGGTAATATCGATTTTTCAGATGAAAATGGAAATATAAATTTACCCTCTCAAAGACCCTCTGAATTTAGTTACGATTTTGGCTATAGTACCTTATTAACCGATAAGTTTAGCATGGGTGTAACACTTCGTTATATTCATTCTAGATTGGTTTCGGGATCTTATGGAGGATTGGGCGTTAATTATCGAGCAGGTAATACCTTATCGGGAGACATCAGCATGTTTTATAAACAAAACGAAGATATGCAGGGCTTTCATGCAGGCTTATTACTATCTAATTTAGGGGGTAAAATCAGTTACTCTAATGAAACAAAGAATAAATATTTTATTCCAGCCAATTTAGGTTTGGGGATTGGGTATTTAAATAAAATAGATGCAGATAACTCTATTGAATTTGGTATAGATATTAATAGAATTATGGTCCCGGCTAATCCTGACAATACGAATACAGAATCGGTGAATCAGTACTTTTCACAATCAGTTGTATCAAGTTGGTTTAATTCATTTAATAAAAAATATGGAATGCCCATTGGAGAATCTTTAAAAGCCTCCATGGGTGTAGAATATAATTATACGAATCGTTTCTTTATTAGAGGGGGTTACTTTATTGATAATAATAAGAACCTCGGTAGTATGCAATATGTCACCCTAGGTACCAGCTTTCAATATCAACAGTCTAAATTTAACATTTCTTATTTAGTGCCGGCTGGAGGGGGTATCACCAGAAATCCTTTATCGAATACACTTAGGTTTGGTACCATTTTCTACTTCTAATTGCCTATTTTTGTTGATATGTCAACAGCGGTTCAAATAGTCAATAAAAGCCATCATCCTTTACCGGAATATGCCACTACTGGTTCATCAGGGATGGACATTAGAGCCTTTTTGACTAGCCCCATTACGATGGCACCCATGGAACGTGTTTTAATTCCAACGGGATTGTTTTTAGCCCTACCTGAAAATTGGGAAGCGCAAATTCGACCTAGAAGTGGACTAGCCATTAAGCAAGGACTTACTTGTTTGAATACACCTGGCACCATTGATGCAGATTATAGAGGCGAACTAAAAGTAATACTCATTAATTTATCTAATGAAGCACAGTTAATTTCAGATGGAGATAGAATTGCGCAAATGGTTTTTCAAAAAGTGGAGAAAGTAATTTTAGAAAAAGTAGAAACCTTAGAAGCTACTGAAAGAGGAGCTGGGGGCTTTGGCCATACGGGCAAAAAATAATAAGTCAATGAAAAAAGGTTTATATATACTTGGTTTTGTTTTGTTTTTAGCTTCTTGCTCTACTTATAAAAAAGTGCAAGTGATAAAAGATGCCCTTTCCAAAGCCGATTCTACCAATGCCGCACTCCTTTCCCAAAAACCTAAAGTAGATTCTGCCGCTATCATCAAAGGCATATTGAATAATATTGAGGCAGCTAAAATTGATTTTACCACCATGAATGCCAAGTTTAAAGTAGACTATGAGACTTTAAAAAATGCAAATAATTATATTGTCAATGTAAGTATTCAAAAAAATAAGGCTATTTATTTAACGGTGAGAGGTGCCATGGGTGTGATTGGGTTAAAGGCGCTTATAAATAAGGATAGTGTGGTTTTAATATATCCTTTAAGTAAGAAAGTGGAACTTAAGCCGTTAAGCTACTTACAAGAAGTCTTAAAAATACCTTTAACTTATGCAACTGTTGAAGATTTAGTGATAGGTAATCCTATTTTTATGAATAACACTAGTATTGTTTCTTATAAAAACAACAATGGAAAATTACAGGTGGGTTTGATAGGAAGTTTATTTAAAAATCTTATTATTTTAAATGATGACAATACTAAAATTTTACATCTAAAATTAGATGATGCAGATCTTAACCAACACCGCACCTGCGATATCTCTTATAGCGACCATACAAGCTATGGTAAGTTTCAATTTCCTCAGTACCGGGATATTTCCATAGCAGCTAACAATAAATTAGAGATTCATATGGAAGTGAAAGAATTTGCTTTTGATGAACCATTAAAATATACTTTTGCAATACCTAAATTAGGTAAACGTAAATAATTTATCGATTTAATAAAGGACAACATGATTAAAAGGGCTTTATTTATTTTATTTTTAACAGTGGTGCTTTCTATGCATGCTTCAGCACAGGGCGGTGACTCTAGAGAAGACTTGCAAAAACAAGAACAAACATTAAGAAAAGAATTAGAGGAGCTGAATCAGTTATTAGAAAAAACTAAAAAGAATAAAAAAAATTCTTTAGGACAACTCGAGGCTATTAGAAGCAAAATATCGAAAAGAAAATCGCTCATCAATGGTATTGCGAAGCAAGTAAAAATTCTAGACGACGCTATTTATAATAACCAATTAGATGTTCAAAGATTAAATAAGGATTTAGATACTTTAAAGTCTAGGTATAAAAAAAGTATAGTATTTGCTTATAAAAGCAGAAGTGGCTATGAGTATTTAAATTTTTTATTTTCGGCAGGCAGTTTTAACGATGCAGTAAAAAGAATTACTTATTTAAAAAGCTATAGACAAAACAGAGAGGCACAAGCGAATGCCATAGATTTATCGCAAAACGATTTAAACGCTAAAATAAATATATTAGGTGCCAATAAAAAAGATAGGCTGAAGACATTGGTCGTGCAAAACGAACAACTAAAGGTATTGGTGGTAGACCAAAAAGAGCAAGACAAGATTGTCAAGCAATTAAAAAGTAAGGAACAAGAGATTACGGCACAAGTGCGTCAAAAAGAAGCACAAAGAAAGAAAATGCAGTCTGCTTTATTAACTATTATTAGAAGAGAAACTTTAGAAGCCGAGCGAAAAGAAAAAGAAAGAATAGCTAAATTAAAGTCGTCCAATGATGCAGGAAAAACAGCTGCAAAAAATAATGGGGATGTGGTAGCCTCTACCAAAACGAGTTCAAAAAATTCAAAAGTGGGTAATGTAGAAGGTGGTTTGACCAGCACCACAGATAATCGACCCTACTCTGCCTTGGAGACTACTGAAGAGGGCAGAGAAGCCTCTATCTTATTTGAAAACAATAGAGGAAACCTGCCTTGGCCTGTAGATAGAGGGAATGTATATATACATTTTGGAGTGGAAAATATTCCAGGCACTAAATTAAATCGTAAAAGTGATGGTATTGAATTAGCCCTGCCGAAAGGAACTGCTGTGAAAAGTGTAGCCAACGGCGTAGTTAAATATACAGGCGATATTAATGGCGATTTAACCGTATTTATTCAACATGGAAAATACTTTTCTACCTATACCCACTTAAGCAGTATTAATGTAAGTAAAGACCAAGAAGTAAGAGCAGGTACTTTACTGGGGAGGTCGGGCATTAATTTAGACGGAGAGGGTGCACTATTATTTATGATCAACAATGAAAAAGGGGCTTTCTTTGATCCAGAAAATTGGTTAAAGAGTAGAAGATAAATTATAATCCATTAACCGGTTCTTATGTCAAAATATATCTTATCCTTTGATCAGGGCACTACAAGTAGTCGTGCTATTTTATTTGATCACCAAGGACAAATTCACGCCACTTCTCAAAAAGAATTTCAACAAATTTTTCCAAAGCCAGGATGGGTGGAACATGATCCTTTAGAAATATGGAGTACACAAATGGGGGTAGCTACTGAAGCCATTAGTATGAAAGGCTTATCGGTGAATGATGTCGCTGCCATTGGTATAACCAATCAAAGAGAAACGACAGTAGTTTGGAATAAAACCACTGGACAACCTATTTATAATGCCATTGTTTGGCAAGATAGACGCACAGCAGATTTTTGCGACAACTTAAAAAAACAAGGCCATGCCAAAATGGTTCAAGAAAAAACAGGCTTGGTTATTGATTCTTATTTTTCAGGCACAAAAATTAATTGGATTTTAGATAATGTTGCAGGCGCTCGTGAATTAGCGAATAAGGGGGAACTTATTTTTGGCACCATTGATACTTGGTTAGTTTGGAAATTAACCAATGGTAAAGTGCATGTAACCGATGTGACCAATGCTTCACGCACCATGCTTTTTAATATTCATTCACTTCAGTGGGATACTGAGTTATTAAAATTATTAAATGTACCTATATCTATGTTGCCTGAAGTAAAGAGCAGCAGTGAAGTATATGGACATACTACTCAGTTATTTGCACACCATGCAATACCTATTGCAGGTATTGCTGGCGATCAACAGTCTGCTTTGTTTGGACAAATGTGTACCGAACCGGGTATGGTTAAAAATACCTATGGTACAGGTTGTTTTATGTTAATGCATACGGGCGAAAAAGCGGTGAGTTCAAAAAATAATTTATTAACCACTATTGCTTTACAAATGAATGGGCACACTTACTATGCATTAGAAGGAAGTGTATTTATTGGAGGTGCCGTAGTGCAGTGGTTAAGAGACGGACTACATTTAATTAGAAATTCTTCCGAAGTGGAATCGCTTGCAAAACAAGTGGAAGAAACAGACGGGGTTTATCTAGTACCTGCTTTTGCAGGATTAGGGGCGCCCTATTGGAATCAACATGCAAGAGGAACCATTATGGGTATTACGCGTGGTACAACATCTGCACATATTGCACGCGCTGCTCTTGAAAGTATTGCTTTTCAAAGTTATGATTTATTAAAAGCCATGGAAGCAGATGCAGGTATTCCCATTGCAGAGTTAAGAGTAGACGGCGGCGCTACCCATAATAATTTACTCATGCAATTTCAATCGGATATAGTGAATACAAAAGTAACCAGACCCACGATGGTTGAAACTACGGCACTCGGCGCTGCTTATTTGGCGGGCTTAGCGGTTGGCTTTTGGAAGGACATTGAGGAACTAAGATCGAAATGGCAAATTGATCAAACCTTTCTTCCTCGCGCCTCAGTAGAAAAAAGAAAAGACTGGATTCAAGGATGGGAGCGTGCAATTAAGGCTACTAATAATTGGTAATCAAAACTTATTTTATAATTTTAATCAAATAAAAATATATGACCCCTTTTACCGCTGAATTATTGGGCACTGCACTTGTCATTACGCTAGGAAATGGAGTAGTCGCCAATAATTTATTAAGTCAATCAAAAGGAAATAATGGAGGACTTATTACCATTGTACTGGGTTGGGTGATTGCCGTATTTGTAGGAGTATACGCTACTAGTAGTATCAGCGGAGGTCATTTAAATCCGGCGGTCACTATTGCATTGGCTTCTGCCGGTAAGTTTGAATGGGCCTTGGTGCCTGCTTATATATTAGCCCAATTTTTGGGTTCTATGTTAGGTGCATTAATTGTTTGGATGATCTATAAAGACCACTTTAATGAGACCAAGGATGCGGGGGTGCAATTAGCCGTTTTTTCTACAGGCCCAGCTATTCGTAATATTCCTCAAAATTTTATAGTAGAAACCTTGGCTACCATGGTTTTTTTATTGGGTATATTTTTACTGAAGCCAGCCGGCTCCGATTTGGGCGCCTTATCTGCCTTACCCGTAGCCTTATTGGTGGGGGGCATTGGCTTTGGACTGGGTGGTCCCACAGGCTGGGCGGTGAATCCGGCCAGGGATTTAGGGCCTAGAATCATGCATTTTATACTACCTATTAAGGGAAAAGGCAGCAGTGATTGGGGCTATGCTGCCGTGCCGGTATTAGGGCCTATTGTGGGGGGAATTTTAGCTGCTATTATCTACGTACAATTTTTGCAATAAACCACCAATACCATACCTTTGCAGCCGAAATAGTATATTATGACAACAAATGGTAAAATCAAACAAATTATTGGTGCTGTTGTAGACGTTCAATTCCCAAATCAGCAATCACTTCCTGAAATCTATAATGCGCTTACAATTGTAAGACCAGGTGGTGAAAAATTAATTCTTGAAGTGCAACAACACTTAGGAGAAGATAGTGTACGTGCCATTGCGATGGACGGTACAGAAGGTTTGGTAAGAGGAATGGAAGTAATAGATAGTGGTAAACCCATTTCAATGCCAATAGGCGATGATATATATGGTCGTTTATTTAATGTAACAGGTGATGCTATCGATGGCTTACCTCAATTAAATAAATCTAATGGTCGTCCTATTCACGCAACGCCTCCAAAGTTTGAAGACTTGAGTACTGCAACAGAAGTGTTGTTTACAGGTATTAAAGTAATTGATCTGATTGAGCCCTATGCAAAGGGGGGTAAGATTGGATTGTTTGGTGGTGCGGGTGTAGGTAAAACAGTATTGATTCAAGAGTTAATTAACAATATCGCAAAAGGACACGGTGGTTTATCAGTGTTTGCCGGTGTGGGAGAAAGAACACGTGAAGGAAATGATTTATTGCGTGAGATGATTGAAGCAGGTATCATGAAATATGGTGACGATTTCAAACATAGCATGGAAGAAGGTGGATGGGATTTAAGCAAGGTAAATTTGAAAGAATTAAAAGAGTCAAAAGCTACCTTCGTATTCGGACAAATGAATGAACCTCCAGGAGCACGTGCGCGTGTGGCCTTGAGTGGTTTGACTATTGCAGAATATTTCCGTGATGGAGATGGTACTGGAAAAGGAAAAGACATTTTATTTTTCGTAGATAATATCTTCCGTTTTACACAAGCAGGTTCTGAGGTATCGGCATTATTGGGTCGTATGCCATCAGCGGTGGGTTACCAACCAACTTTAGCAACAGAGATGGGACTTATGCAAGAGCGTATTACTTCTACTAAGAGTGGTTCTATCACTTCAGTACAAGCGGTATATGTTCCTGCGGATGACTTAACCGATCCAGCACCAGCAACTACTTTTGCGCATTTAGATGCGACCACTGTACTTTCTCGTAAAATTGCTGACTTAGGTATTTATCCTGCGGTAGATCCTTTGGATTCTACTTCAAGAATTTTAACACCTGCAATTGTGGGTGATGCGCATTATGAAACAGCGCAAAAGGTAAAAATGATTTTACAACGTTATAAAGAGCTACAAGATATTATCGCCATTCTTGGTATGGATGAATTAAGTGATGAAGATAAATTAATTGTATCTCGTGCGCGTCGTGTACAACGTTTCTTATCTCAACCTTTCCACGTAGCTGAGCAGTTCACAGGTTTAAAAGGGGTATTCGTTTCTATTGAAGATACTATCCGCGGATTTAATGCGATCATGGATGGTGAAGTAGATGCTTATCCAGAAGCAGCCTTTAACTTAGTAGGTACTTTGGAAGATGCTGTAGAGAAAGGAAAGAAAATGATGGCACAAGCCTAATTACTTTAAAAGATTATTTTAAACGGTTACTATAAACGATTACTTTAAATTGTACGCATGTTATTAGAAATTTTGACACCCGAGAAAAAGCTTTACAGCGGAGAAGTACAAGGCGTTCAATTGCCTGGTATTGACGGGTTATTTGAAATATTAGATAAGCATGCCCCCTTGGTAAGTGCCTTGGGTGTGGGAAAGGTGAAAGTTTTGAAAAAAGGACTTGCAGATGAAACCTTTACTATTCAAGGAGGCTTTGTTGAAGTGATCAACAACCAAGCTACCGTTTTAGTGGAAGGTGTTTTATAGAAAGCGTTAATAGCGTCCTAATTCTTTTGGATGTTTTTAAATAATTGTCCCGGTTGCCCATGGTAGCCGGGATTTTTTTTATATTCACATAGCCTTAGCAGGCGCTACCGAACTTGAACTTATGAAAAAAACATTCCCTGTCATTTTTGTTTTAATAGCACTGTCTATCTTAGGTATATTATTTATTCAAATATCTTGGTTGCAGGGCCTGATGTTTTTACAAAAAAATCAGTTATCAGATAAGCTTAATCAATCGGGTGTACTAGTATCTAATGATGTAAGTAAAAAAGTGAATAGTGGTTTGTCATTTCGTTTGCCTAAAAAGGGATTGGGACTAAACGACGATTATCATTTACACAATTTTGAAGAAACCACCATTTCCGACATATACAACTATGAGGAAATGCAAAAAAAGATAAAATTAGCTTTAGATAAGTATGGATTAAATGACTTGGCTTTCGAATTTGCTATTGCTGATAAAAAAGGCAATATCGAAATGAAGAGTAAGAAATTTGAAGATGTTTTTTCAGATGAATTGAATACGCTTCAAGCAAGAATTACAGTAATACCAGCTGATATTATGGAGCCTACAGGCCCCTTTGAAACCATTATTATTGTAGTGCCCAATATTCGCTATTATTTATTACGCTCTTTATTATGGGTAATTGTAGGGGTTGTACTTTTTATAATTGTGGTACTAGCAGCCTTCTTTATTACTATTCGATCACTAATGACACAGCGAAAGTTAGTGGAGATAAAAAGAGACTTTATTAATAATATGACCCATGAGCTCAAAACGCCACTAGCTACTATTTCCCTTGCGGTAGATGCTTTGAAGAGCACTAAGGTGAATACCGATCCAAAGTCTGTGGATTATTTCAGTAGTATCATTAAGGAAGAAAATATAAGAATGAATAAGCATGTAGAAACTATTTTACAAGCAGCTCAATTGGATAAGCAGGAAAATGAGCTGAATAAACAAGAAGTAAATTTACATGATTTAATATTAGGGGTGGTGGATAGCTTTAAATTACAATTAGAAGGCAAGCCATCTAATGTGCATACTAATTTAGAGGCTAATCCTTTCACTATTAAAGTAGACGAAGAGCATTTACTGCATGTACTCTCTAACTTAATAGACAATGCAATTAAGTATTCAAAGGCAGATATAGACATTGCTATTCAAACTAAAACTTTACACAATAAAACTTGTATTCGTATTATTGATAAAGGCATTGGAATGGATGCCAATACGAAAAAACATATTTTTGAAAAATTTTACAGAGCGCATTCAGGTAATGTGCATGATGTAAAAGGATATGGTTTAGGCATGAGTTATGTGAAATGGGTGATTGATACACATAAAGGTCAAATTACGGTCAATAGCGAAATTGGTATTGGAACAGCTATTGAAATTATACTTCCTAATTAATTGTAAAAAAGCAACCATCGCCATAACTTAAAAAGCGGTATTGATTCTCAATAGCATGTTGGTATATGCTTTTCCATTTATATCCTGTAATAGCTGCAATAATTAAAAGCAAGGTCGATTTTGGTTGGTGAAAATTAGTCACCAAGCCATTCGCAATTTTAAAGGTATATCCAGGTACAATCATTAATTGTGTACTCGTTATAAGTTGATTCATTTGATGCGATTGCATCCAGCCTAATAATGTATCAAGTGCATCTTTCACTGTTATAAAGGGCTTTGCATCTTTAATTATATCGTTGTTGGTATTATTGTTGCTATCATTATTAGCATCATAGGCATCCCACTGCATTAAGTGTAGATCCTTATTTTCTTGGAGCTTTTTGTTATTAATTAATTTCACCCCTAACCAATACAGAGTCTCTAGGGTACGCAAGGTAGTGGTACCCACTGCAATAACTGGTGTATAATTGGTAGGGTTTAGTTCTTTTTGTTTAGCCATTTCTATTAAATGAATGAGGGTAGCCGTGGTAATTTCAAAAACTTCTGCATGCATTTCATGGTCTGTAATAGCTGCTGTTTTTACTGGCATAAATGTACCCGCTCCCACATGTAAGCTTATAAAATCAGTACTGCATTTTTTTTCAGTAAGCGATTCAAATATAGCAGCATTAAAATGCAAGCCTGCTGTAGGCGCTGCTACCGAACCTTCTTGCTTTGCATAAGTTGTTTGGTATCTATCTTTATCTTCTTCTGTAGTAGCTCGTTGAATATAGGGAGGAAGGGGAATGCTACCAATATGCTCAATAATTTCAGAGAAGCTTATGTTCTCATTGTCCCAAGAAAATTCAATTAAAAACTTACCGTCAATTGATTTTATTTTTTTAGCGCGCACTTTAATAGCGACTCCGTTATTATTATTTGATGGCCTGAAAAGTTCAAATTCTTTTTCTATATAATCTTCTTTCCATTTTTTCGCACCACCTACTAAACAAATCCACTCTACTTTTTGGGTTGCCTGCATGGCCATAGAGATAGGTTGATAATTGTTGCTAGGCTCTAAACAGAAAATTTCAATCGTTGAATTATTTGCTTTTTGAAAATGAATTCTTGCAGCAATTACTTTACTATTATTAAAATACAGCGCTGCTTTTTCAGGTATAAAATGCGCAATATGATTATAAGTACTTTCTGCAATGATCTCTTTGTTCCACACTAATAGCTTGCTATCGGATCTATTGCCTGCGGGCGTATAGGCAATACTTTGGTCTGGTAAATGGTAATCAAAATCCTCAATGGGGAGCTTAATAGAAGGCTTCATGGCTCAAAGGTACATATTGCCTTGATTTTCACTTGAATTCACCGCTTTTTCACACAAAAAATAGGGTTTTCCACAGGTATACACAGCTCTAAATGATGAATTCTTTCAAAACTGTTCTGGAATGCTTTACTAGATTGATTTTCAGCTTGGTTTATTTCTTGTGGAAAACTAGAACCCCTGTTTTAGCCTTTGAAAGTGGGAAATTGTGTTAATTTGTGTGAACAAGTGGTAAAAATCACTCTAATTATTAACAATGACAGGATTTCACGGAGAATATCAATCAACTATCGACGCAAAAGGGCGTTTCCATTTACCTGGCAGTCTTAAAAAACAGCTAGTTGAAGGGGAGAATCGCTTTATTGTAAGTAGAGGCTTTGAGAAGTGCTTGACACTTTATCCGTTGAAAAGCTGGCAGAGTATATTAGATAGAATTAGCCAGTTGAACGATTTCGATCCAAAAGTGCGTCAGTTCAGACGCCAATTTCTTGGAGGAGCCACCGAAGTAGAATTGGATGCAGCAGGCAGAATTTTATTGCCACCCACTTTGCGTGAATTTGCTTTACCAGGTAAAGAGATTGTTTTAGCCGCCGCTTTAGATCGTTTTGAAATTTGGGATGCAAGTAAGTACAAACAGCTCTTTGAGGATTTCTCTGCAGATGCATTTAGTAATTTGGCGCAAGAAGTAATGGCCGGAATTAAAAATCAAGATTAAGTAAAACAGATGCAAAATCAAACCATTGATTCCAACGCATCTAAAGCTTTTGCTTCTTCTTATCATATTCCAGTATTATTTCAAGAATGCTTGTCTCATCTAAACATAAAGCCGAATGGTGTTTATGTAGATGCCACATTTGGTGGTGGGGGTCATAGTAAGGGTATCTTATCTATGCTTGGCCCTGAAGGACGACTTATTGCTTTTGATCAAGATGCCGATGCGCAACAAAATTTACCAAAAGATAATCGTCTTGTTTTTATTCCAGAAAACTTCAAGTATCTACAACGTTTTCTGCGTTTAAACAAAATAGATCAAGTAGATGGTATACTGGCCGACTTAGGCGTAAGTAGTCATCAGTTTGATGAAGGTACAAGAGGCTTTTCAACCAGACATGATGGTCCTTTTGATATGCGCATGGATCAACGTCAAAGCCAAACAGCTGCTCAAATTATTGAATCTTATGATGAAGCAGCATTACATAAAATGTTTGAGCAATATGGCGAGGTTACGAACTCTAAAACTTTAGCCAAGCATATTGCCACACAGCGTAAACATGTTAAAATAAATACGGTTCAAGATTTTAAAACATTTATCGCACCTGTAGTCAAAGGAAATCCTAATAAATATTGGGCACAAGTTTTTCAAGCCATAAGAATAGAAGTGAACGAGGAAATGGAAGCACTAAAGGAATTTTTAAAGCAACTCCCTTTAGTAGTGAAGCCAGGAGGTCGCGCGGTGATTATCACTTTCCATTCCATCGAAGATCGTTTTGTAAAAAATGCTTTTCGTGTATCGCAAGAAGAAGCAGAAGATGCCCATCCTTTTTTATCCGTAGAAAAGGAAGTTTTTTGGAAGATCATTACAAAAAAACCTGTAGTGGCTTCTGAAAAAGAGATGAAAGAAAACAATCGAAGCAGAAGCGCAAAAATGCGTGCTGCCGAAAGATTATAATAGTATGTCCGTACCCATTAACCCAGCCCCTAAGACTACCCTAAAAAGTATTCTTAATTATCAGTGGATTGTTATGAACATTAGTTTCTTTTTGTTCCTAGCTTTCATCGCTATCCTCTACATAGCGAATGGGCATCTTACCGACAAAACTATCCGTCGAATTAACACTACACAAAGAGAATTGAAAGTACTTCAGTTTGAATACAAGACCATTAAGTCTGAATTAATGCGTCGCAGTCGTGCCATTGAAGTGCAAACTGCTATGGAGCCTTATGGCTTAGTCGTTTCAAAAGAAATGCCTATCAGACTTGCTATAGAAAATAAAATTAAAACCCCCACCAAAGATTAAGTATGGACGTAAAACGCGACATATTATGGAGGGTATATTTAAGTTTCATACTAATTGTACTAGTATGTATTCTTATTATAGGTAAGGCCTTTTACATTCAACAAGTTCAAGGTAATTACTGGAGAAGTTTAAGTGACAGTTTACATCAAAGAATTGTAGAGATACCTGCAGCAAGAGGCACTATCTATAGCGAAGATGGTCAAATGCTCAGTACCAATATTCCTCAGTTTGATATTTATATCGATTTTAGAGTAAGTCCTTTGCACGAAAAAAGCGGCCTACTTTTTAGAACCCATATCGATTCATTAAGTTTGAGTTTAGCTGCTTTATTTAAAGATAAGTCGGCAGAAAAGTATAAAGAGGAATTAACGAATGCTTTTGAAGCAAGTGTAGGAAATTATGAATTGAGAAAGAAAATCTCTTATAGAGAATATTTACAATTGGTGAAATTCCCCTTATTCAAATTAGGCAGGTATAAAAGTGGAATGATCGCAGAGGAAAAAAATATTCGATTAAACCCTTATGAAAATATTGGCTATAGAACTATTGGATTAGCTAGAGATGAAAATAAAGTAGGTCTAGAGAAATCTTATGATACCGTTTTAAACGGACGTAATGGTCGTCAACTAGTACGCGCTATTGCAGGCGGTGTAACGGTTCCAGTGCAGGAAGGTGAATTTGAAATTGCCCCTGAAACAGGTAAGGACATAGTAAGTACCCTTGATGTATTCATACAAGAAGTGACTGAGAAAGCTTTAATGAATATGATGGTAAAAAATGAAGCACAAACAGGGGTGGCCATTGTAATGGAAGTGAAGACAGGGAAAATTAAAGCCATTGCTAATTTAGGAAAAGTGGGTGAAGGTAAATATGCAGAAGATTTAAATTATGCCATTACACCTACAGAACCTGGATCTACTTTTAAATTGGTTACTTTATTATCGGCCTTAGAGGATGGAAAAGTCAATTTAAACTCAAGAGTTAATTTAGAGGGTGGTGTATGGAAAGTATCTGGTCAAACTGTATATGATTCTGAAAAGCATGGAAAATTTGATGCCTCTATTTTAGAAGCCTTTGAAGAAAGTTCAAATGTGGGCATGGCAAAAATTGCGATGGCACATTATAGTGGTAATGTGAATGAGTATTTCAAACATTTAACCAAGTTGAGATTAGATTCAACTTCAGGCCTCGATTTAGTTGGTGAAAGACAACCTAGGCTTGTAAAACCAGGTAGCAGATTATGGGGACCTACCACACTTCCTTGGATGGCCTTTGGGTATAATATTGAAATTACGCCACTACAAACTTTAAACTTATATAATAGTATTGCTAATAACGGCGTCATGATGCGCCCTTATCTTGTAAATTCCATACAAGAAGAAGGTAAAATCATTAAATCTATTTCTCCTAAAGTCTACAATGCGCAATTATGCAAGCCATCTACCATTAGAGATTTACGCATTGCTTTAGAAGGTGTTTGTATTAATGGAACAGGAAAAACTTTATTTAAAAATAGCTTATATAAAGTGGCAGGTAAAACGGGTACTGCTAAAGTAGCGAATGGCAATAAGGGTTATGGTGAGGGTATTTTTCAGTCTTCTTTTGCAGGTTATTTCCCGGCAGATAATCCACAGTATACAATTGTTGTCATTATAAAAAACAAGCCACATGCCGCTAATTTTTATGGAGCTTCTGTAGCAGGTCCTGTATTCAAAGAAATTGCAGACAGATTGTATTCAACCTATATTCAAAATAAGTTAGACATAGCACCTGTATTTGCAGTAAAAGATAGTTCCTTATTTAATTATAGCGTTTCAAAAATATCATTGCAAACTATTGCAAAACAATTATCAATTCCTTATCAAGATTCTTCATTGGCTTCCAATAACTGGATACAATTACAAGGAAAAGGAAAAAATTTGAAAGCTGCTCCACAAATGATTTCAGATACTACTATGCCCAATATGACAGGAATGAAATTACAAGATGCCTTATGGCTTTGTGAGAAGAAAGGCTTGCTTGTGAAATGTGTGGGTAAAGGAAAAGTGGTGAAGCAAAGTATTGCACAAGGAGAATTTATTATTAAAGGACAACAAATTCAAATTGATTTAAATTAATGAAATCTTTACAATCTATATTATTTGGTGTGGCTCTAAGAGAGGTAGTAGGTTCTACCCAACAAGAAGTCACCTCTATACAAATAGATTCAAGGAAAATAGTTAAAGGTGCTGTCTTTGTCGCTATTAAAGGTTTACAAGCAGACGGCCATTCATTTATAAATACTGCTATTGAGAAAGGAGCTGCTGTAATTGTTTGTGAAAACAAGCCAGCCAATTTAGTGGACGGCCTTACTTATATTATGGTAGAAAATGCACAAGAAGCAGTGGCAATTATGGCCCATCAATTTTATGATGAGCCTTCTACCCATGTAAAATTAGTGGGTGTAACAGGCACGAATGGTAAAACAACAGTAGCTACCTTATTATTTAAATTATTTTCTGAATTAGGGTATACCTGTGGTTTAATTAGCACAGTGCAAAATCATATCGGAACTGAAATAATTGCGGCTACTCATACCACACCCGATGCTATTCAATTAAATGCATTACTACATAAAATGGTGGAGTCAGGTTGTACGCATGTATTTATGGAAGTAAGTAGCCATGCTATTCATCAACACCGCATAACTGGATTGCAATTTGTAGGAGGGGCCTTTACGAATATCACTCATGATCATTTAGATTATCACAAAACTTTTGAAGCTTATATAGAAGCTAAAAAAACTTTCTTTGATAAACTACCTGCTACCGCTTTTGCCTTAATCAATTTAGATGATAAAAATGGGGCTGCCATGTTTGCAGATTCGAAGGCTACTAAATTAACCTACGCTATTCATGCGCCTGCTACTTATAAAGGTAAAATTTTAGAAAATCAATTAAGCGGACTTGTCATGCTGGTAAATGATATTGAAGTGCATTGCCGTTTGATTGGAACATTTAACGCCTATAATTTATTAGCCGTTTATGGAATAGCTATTCAATTAGGTGAAAAAAACACAGAAGTCTTAACGGTATTAAGTGCATTAACAGGTGCAGAGGGAAGATTTGATTATATCGTAAGTACAGAAAAAATTATTGGCATCATTGATTATGCGCATACACCAGACGCCTTAGAGAATGTATTAACCACCATTGCTAAATTAAGAAAGGGGAATGAAACAGTAATTACTGTAGTGGGTTGTGGAGGAGATAGGGACAAAACAAAAAGACCTATCATGGCGCAGGTAGCTTGTGATTTAAGTAATAAAGTAATTTTTACCAGCGACAATCCAAGATCAGAAGATCCGAATGAAATAATAAAGGATATGGAAGAGGGTTTGACCAGTGCCGCTAAAAGAAAGTATATCAATATTGTGGATAGAAAAGAAGCCATTAAAGCGGCTGTAAGTTTTGCAAAATCGGGTGATATTATTTTAATAGCAGGTAAGGGACATGAGAAGTACCAAGATATTAAGGGCGTGAAACACGATTTTGATGATAAGCAAGTATTAGCCAACCAATTTAAAGAATTAGAAAAATAATCAATATGCTATATCAATTATTTTCTTGGCTTGACAAAACATTTAATATCCCAGGTTTGGGGGCTTTTCAATTCTTGACATTTAGAATTGCCATGGCTATTTTAATGTCTTTATTTATTGCCACTGTCTACGGTAAAAAAATGATTCTTTTTTTACAGAGAAAACAAATTGGCGAAACAGTTAGAGACCTTGGCTTAGCCGGTGAGCAACAAAAAAAGGGAACGCCTACGATGGGGGGTATTATTATCTTACTGAGTATTTTAATACCTACTTTATTATTTGCCAATTTAGATAAAGTCTATATCCGTTTAATGATACTTTGTACAGTGTGGTTAGGCCTTATTGGTTTTTTAGATGATTACTTTAAAATTAGAGCAAGAAAGCAAGCGCAGGCGCAGGGTGGCAATTATAAAAAGCAAAATAGTGATGGACTCGCGAGTATTTCAAAAATTATTGGTCAAGTAGGACTTGGTATTATCATTGGCGTAACACTATATTTTAGCAATGCTGTCACCGTAGAAAGAGAAATTGTTTCTTCTACTGTTTCTGAAAGCTTACAAAAGGGAGAGAAAGTAGCAAAGGGGGCAGATGTAGTTGTAAGAAAAATTAATGGAGTAGAAAGACGATTTGTAAAAGTGAAAACACCTATTACTACTATTCCCTTTGTAAAAAATCATGAATTTAATTATAGTAAAATAATTAGTTGGATAGGACCAGGCGCAGAAAAGTATACTTGGATTGTATATATTCTTATTGTCACTTTTATTATCACAGCCGTATCTAATGGAGCGAATTTAACTGACGGCTTAGATGGTCTAGCGGCTGGTGTATCAGCCATTATTGGCGCCGCGCTGGGAGTATTTGTATATGTAAGTGGTAACTATGTATTTGCCGATTATTTAAATGTGATGTACATACCTAATTTAGGTGAGTTGTCCATTTTTGTAGGTGCCTTCGTAGGAGCTTGTATTGGTTTTTTATGGTACAATGCTTATCCAGCACAGGTATTCATGGGCGATACTGGAAGCCTAGCATTGGGTGGTATTATTGCCTCACTAGCCATTATTGTTAGAAAAGAATTATTAATTCCTATTTTCTGTGGTGTGTTTTTAATTGAAAACTTATCTGTTATTATTCAAGTAAGTTATTTCAAATACACGAAGAAAAAATATGGAGAGGGAAGAAGAGTGTTTTTAATGAGCCCGCTTCACCATCATTATCAAAAGAAAGGATTTCACGAAAGTAAGATAGCCGTACGTTTTTGGATTATTACTATTTTATTAGTCGTGGCTTCTATATTAACCTTGAAAACAAGATAAACCCTTGGCAAAAAAATTAGTCATATTAGGTGCAGGTGAAAGCGGAGTAGGTACTGCTTTATTAGCCAAACAAAAAGGCTATGAAGTATTTGTATCTGATGGCGGCGCTATCAAGGCTAATTTTCAAAAAGAATTAGAAGAGGCTAGTATCGATTTTGAATCGGGTACACATAATGTTGAAAGAATATTAGCGGCGGATGAAGTGATGAAAAGTCCGGGTATTCCAGAAAAAAATGAAATGGTAAAAGCCATCAGAGCCAAAGGCATACCTGTAATTAGTGAAATTGAATTTGGCTATAGATATAAAGGTAATAGCAAAATTGCCGCTATCACTGGAAGTAATGGAAAAACAACAACAACGTCTTTATTATACCATATCTGTAAACTAGTGAATGAAGATGTAGCCATGGTTGGTAATATTGGTTATTCATTTGCAAGACAAATAGCACAAGCGCCTAAAGCTTTATATATTATTGAAGTGAGCTCTTTTCAATTAGACGACATTCAATTTTTTAAGCCTGAGATTGCGATTTTATTAAATATTACTGAAGATCATTTAGACAGGTATGATCACCAATTCGATAATTATATTAAAAGCAAGTTTAGAATTATAGAGAATCAAACTGCAGAAGATTATTTCATCTATTGTATAGATGATGAAACCATCGTAAAACATCTAGAACTACTAACCATCAATACTAACCCACTACCATTTTCTATGAAACAAGAAGTAAAAAAAGGAGGCTACATCAAGAACGATCAAATGATGTTAAAAATCCAAGAAGAACGCGTAACAATGAGCATTTATGATTTTGCCTTAAAAGGAAAGCATAATGCTTATAACACCATGGCTGCAAGCATTGCGGCTACTACCTTAGGTATCAGAAAAGAAAAAATTCGCGAAGCAGTAAGTAATTTCCACAGCCTAGAGCATAGAATGGAATTTGTTGCTACTGTTAGAGGCGTTGATTTCATTAATGATAGCAAGGCCACTAATGTAAACAGTACTTGGTATGCTTTAGAGAGCATGCAAAAAAACACTGTTTTAATTTTAGGCGGTGTTGACAAAGGAAACGATTATGAATTAATAGCCGATTTAGTAAAAGAGAAAGTAAAGGCTATTGTTTGTATGGGTACCGACAATAAAAAAATTATTGAATTTTTTAAAGATAAAGTAAGCACTATTGTGGAAGTAGATACTGCTAAAAAAGCAGTCAATGCTTCTTTCAAATTAGCAGAAAAAGGAGATTTAGTGTTAATGAGCCCTGCTTGTGCAAGTTTTGATTTATTTAAAAACTATGAGGACAGAGGTCGTCAATTTAAAGAGTCTGTAAAAGAGCTATAATTTCTGTAAAAGAATTTTATTTATGTTTAACGATACTACAGACAAATTATTTTCACAAATGCCCACTATTGGTGGCATGAAAGAACATTTAGACCAAAGAACGAGGGGTGATAAATACATATGGGGGTTAGTCATTGTATTATCGCTTATTTCTATATTGGTAGTATATAGTGCTACTGGTTCATTGGCTTATAAAATGTATCGTGGAAATACAAGTGTGTATTTATTTAAACAAGTCATATTTACACTAGTAGGTTTACTGGCTATATTCGGTTTACACCGCGTAAACTATACAGTCTTTTCAAAAATAGCCACCATTTTATTTATGTTGTCTATTCCTTTATTAATATATACATTATTTTTTGGTGCAAAAATTAATGAAGGTAGTAGGTGGATCAAATTACCCATTATTAATATGACCATTCAGACAAGTGATTTAGCCAAGCTGGCTTTATTTATGTATTTGTCTAAGATGTTAAGTAAGAAGCAAGAAGTTATCAAAGACTTCAAAAACGGATTTTTACCTGTTATCACTCCTGTCATTATTATTTGTGCATTAATTATGCCGGCGAATTTATCCAATGCACTTTTAACAGGAGCTACTTCGTTATTACTTATGTTTATTGGTAGAGTAAGTATTAAGCATATTTTTTTAACCATTCTAGTGGCGATGATACCACTAGTTATTATTGTAGGTGTGGCCATGGCCACCCATTCCAGTAAATCGGTGGAAGGAGGCCCTGTGGTAGCAGAAAAAATGAAAAGCTATGGTCGTTTTGGTACCTGGGTAAGTAGAGTGCAAGACTTTATGTATGCCAAGGATAATGATGTGCCTTATCAAGTTCAGCAAGCAAAAATTGCCATAGCCAATGGTGGTATTTTTATGGGATTAGGTCCCGGCAATAGCAGACAAAGAAATTTTCTACCACAAGCCTATAACGATTTTATTTATGCAGTCATTATTGAAGAATACGGATTATTAGGAGGTGTCTTTATTATTTTCATTTACCTCGTTTTCTTATTTAGATGTATAAGAATATTTAGAAGATGTCCCTATGCCTTTGGCGCCTTTCTTGCACTGGGATTAAGTTTTACATTAATCATTCAAGCTATTGCAAATATGGCAGTGAATGTAAACCTTGTACCTGTTACGGGTGTGACATTGCCATTAGTAAGTATGGGAGGAAGTTCTTTCATTTTTACTTGTTGTTCTATAGGACTTATATTAAGTGTAGCTAGAAACGTAGAGCAAATGGAAGGTAAGGCACCTATAGAAACAGAAATTGAAATACCTGAAGAAAACAACGAAATAGACACAGAAAATAATGTCATTGAAGCAAAAGCATAATACATTACGCATCATCATTGCAGGTGGTGGCACGGGAGGTCATATCTTTCCAGCCATTGCAGTAGCTCAAGCTATCAAAGCTTTAGCGCCAGATGCTGTTATTTTATTTGTGGGTGCTTTGGGAAAAATGGAAATGGAAAAAGTACCCCAAGCAGGATTCGAGATTCAAGGCATTACCATTGCAGGCTTTAATAGATCTCAGTTGTTTAAAAATATTTCACTTCCTTGGAAACTTTTGAAAAGCTTTTTTCAAGTGAGTGGTATTTTTAAATCTTTTAAGCCCAATGCCGTATTTGGAGTAGGGGGCTACTCTAGTTTTCCTGTTTTAAAATATGCACAAACAAGAAATATACCTACTTATATACATGAGTCCAATGCCTTTGCAGGGAAGGCTAATGCTTGGCTTTCTAAAAATGCTATAAAAATATTTACAGGTACATTAGGTATGGAATCTTTTTTTCCTGCTGCTAAAATTCTTGTAACAGGCAACCCCATTAGAAAAAATATAATCAATCATACCTATACCAAGCAAACTGCTTTGCAGGTATTTAATCTAGAGGCGACTAAGAAAACCATTTTAATTATTGGCGGAAGTTTAGGCGCGAGTTCTATTAACAAAGCCATTCAAGCCAATTTAGTTTCTTTCTATGATAAAAACATTCAATTAATTTGGCAAACCGGAAAACCTAATGCCGAAGTTTATGCCCACTCGGCCCATAGTTATGAAAATGTATTTGTGCATTCCTTTATTGATAATATGAGTGCTGCCTATGCTGCTGCAGATATTGTCATAAGCAGGTCGGGTGCCATGGCCGTTTCAGAAATTTGTATAACTGGCAAGCCTGCTGTATTTGTGCCTTATCCACTAGCAGCAGAAGATCATCAAACTTTTAACGCCATGAAGCTTGTCAATAGTAATGCAGCGTTTATTGTGAAAGATAAAGAAGTGGATAAAGATTTAATTCCGTGCGTTTTACAATTATTAGAAAATGAGCAGCAGATGCAAGCCATGCAAAATAATATAAAGGCCTTTGCATTTAGCAATGCAGATGAAATAATAGCCAAAGAAATTTTGAAACAAATAAATGAATAGTTGTAAAATGAATCCGTTAACAAATTGTAAGAACATTTATTTTATTGGTATTGGCGGCATAGGCATGAGTGCTTTAGCAAGGTATTTTCATACGCAAGGCATAATAGTGAGTGGATATGACAAAACCCCCACTTTATTAACCGATGCATTAATAGAAGAAGGCATTCAAATTCATTTTGAAGACGATCTAACTAAGATTGATAAAGCGGCAACAGTGATTGTATACACACCTGCTATACCAATCGAGCATGGGGAATTAAATTATTATAGAGACAACAAATACTTGGTGGTAAAAAGAAGTGATGTGCTTCAGTGGATTACGGAGAATGCTTTTACTATTGCTATTGCAGGCACCCATGGTAAAACCACCACTACTTCAATGACAGCGCATATACTTCGTCATACAGGTTATGGATGTAATGCATTTTTAGGGGGTATTGCTACAAATTATGGAACTAATTTTTGGAGCCATGAAAAAAATGTAGTGGTGGTAGAAGCCGATGAATACGATCGTAGCTTTTTAAAATTAGCACCCAATATTGCCGTGATTACTGCAGTAGACCCAGATCATTTAGATATTTATGGTACAGCAGAAGAAGTAGTAAAAGCCTTTGGTGAATTTTCCGATAAAATTAAACCAGGTGGTGTGCTGATACAAAAGTGGGGAACTGAATTTAATACCAATACAAGTAATAAGAAAGTGCTTTCTTATGGGTATAATCATGATAAAGCATCTTACCATACTACTAATTTAAAAGTAGTTGACGGTTCTTATCATTTTGATTTAGTACATCCTGCTGGTATTTGTAAGGACATTGTACTAAATATGGGAGGCTTACATAATGTTGAAAATGTAAGCGCTGCCATTGCTATTGCATTAAGCTTAGCAATTGATGAAGTAAAAATTAAAGAAGCGGTAGCCAGTTTCGCAGGGGTGAAAAGAAGATTTGAATACAAGGTGAAGACAGCAAATAAAGTATTGATTGACGATTATGCGCATCATCCTGAAGAATTAAATGCTTTGATTAGCGGGGTGCGCAGTTTATATCCTAATGAAAAAATGGTACTTATTTTTCAACCGCATTTATATAGTAGAACCAAGGACCAGTGCGATGGATTTGTAGAAACCCTTGATAAGGCAGATGAAGTCATCTTACTTCCAATTTATCCTGCACGTGAACTTCCTATGGAAGGAGTGAGTAGTGAGATGTTATTAGATAAAATGAAATTGAGTCATAAAAAAGTAATGTCTAAAGAAGAATTATTTGATTGGGCGGCTTGCACAGAAGACAAGCTTATTGTAATGGCAGGGGCTGGCGATATTGATACCTGTATTTTAAAAGTTCAAGAAATTCTTACAAAAAAATAAATGAAGCACTGGCAAACCATATTAGTTAGAGTTCTTTGGAGTATAGCAGGCGCTGCGCTTATTGTATTATTTGTAATAGCCTGGAAAGCCAAGGAAGAAAAGAAATGCAACGCTATTCAAATTGAATTAGTAGGTGAAAATACGGCTGCCTTATTTATAGACGAGAAAGAAATTTTACAAATCATTCATGAGCAAGGTGTGAAAGAAGGCCAATCTATTGGGAAGCTGAATTTAAATACATTAGAAAAGTATTTAGAAACGATACGTTGGGTAAAACAAGTTGAATTATTCTTAGACAATGCACAGGTTTTACAAGTTAAAATAGAACAGCGTATTCCTATTGCACGCATATTTACAGCTTCAGGCAATTCCTTTTATATTGATAAAGAAGGTTTGCAACTACCCTTAAAACAGCTTACTGTACTGCGTTTGCCAGTATTTACCAATTTCCCTACTGATCAGGAAAAACTATCCAAACCAGATAGTTTACTCTTAAATGATATTTTACATATTACCAAGGCTGTGCAAAACGATTCGTTTTTTACGGCACAAACCGCACAGGTAAATATTGCTACCAATGGCGATTTTGAATTAGTGCCAACCGTTGGAGATCATTTGGTTTTAATTGGTTCAGTAGAAAATATAGAAGATAAATTAAATAGACTTTATACTTTTTATAAAAAAGTTTGGGTGCAAAGTGGCTTGAACGCTTATCAGGTAATTGATTGTCGTTTTGATAATCAAATTGTAGCGCTAAAAAAAGGAATGCAGCCTATTCAGTTTTCTGCAAATGATTTACCTACCGTGGATTCGACAATGGCTGTAGAGGTGAAACTAGATACAAGTGCTCCAAAAATAGCACCGGTTACTAGCACAAAAATAGCACCCAAAATAGCTCCAAAACAAGCTCCCAAACTAGCGCCTAAAACAACCCCAAAATCTGCAGCGAAAGTCCCCTCTAAAACAGCTGTAAAACAGGCTACTAAAAAAGGGTCTAAAAATCTATCTAAAACAAGTAGTAAAACAAACAATAAATCGAAATCAAAATCGTTAATAAAAGTGAAGCCGTCTGCCAAGGCGTTAATGCCTCAAAAGAAGGCTTCCACAACAAACAACTAAAAAACAACAAAATGAGTCAGCACGAATCACCCATTATCGTAGGTCTTGATATTGGAACCACAAAAATCGCTGCCATCGCAGGAAGAAAGAATGAGTTCGGTAAGTTAGAAATCCTAGGATTTGGACGTGCCAACAGTAATGGTGTTCAACATGGTCAGGTTTTGAATATCGACCAAACCATTAAAGCCATTCAACAAGCGTTACAAAACTGTCATTTAAGCAATCCCGATTTAGAAATCAACGAGGTATACGTGGGTATTGCTGGTCATCATATCAAAAGTTTACAAACAAGAGGGGATCAAGTGCGTCAAGATGCTGAAAATGAAATCCAAGCTTGGGAGATTGAGCAACTCATCAACAATCAAAGAAAAACATTTATTCCTGCAGGAGATCAAATCATAGATGTGATTCCACAAGAATTCCATGTTGACAATAACCAAAACATCAAAGACCCAGTGGGCGTGAATGGTGTGAAAGTGGGTGCTAACTTTTTAATCTTAACAGGAGATAGAAACGCAATTAGAAATATTAATCGTTCTGTTGAAAGAAGTGGTTTAATTACCAAAGATTTAGTCTTACAACCTTTAGCTTCTGCAAGTGCAGTAATGAGCGATGTGGATATGGAAGCAGGTGTGGCTATTTTAGATATTGGTGGTGGAACCAGTGACCTTGCCGTATTTTACGAAGGTGTATTAAAGCATACAGCTGTGATTCCTTTCGGTGGTGAAAATATTACCAATGATATTAGAATGGGATTGGGCGTATTGAAAAGTCAAGCTGAAGCGATGAAGGTTCAGTTTGGAAGTGCTTTAACAGATGAAGCCAAAGCCAATGCCTATGTAACTATCCCCGGTTTGAAAGGAATGCCCGCTAAAGAAATAAGTGTTAAAAGTTTAGCAGGTATTATTCAAGCAAGAATGAGTGAGATACTTGATTTTGTTACTTATCATTTAAAGCAAGTGGGCATGGATAGCCGCATGTTAAATGGTGGTGTTATTTTAACAGGAGGTGGTTCTCAATTGAAACATTTAATTCAATTAACTGAATATATTACTGGTTTAAATGCAAGAATTGGTTTACCAAACGAGCATTTAGCACCTAATCATATTGAAGAATTAAAAAAACCAATGTATTCAACTTGTATTGGTTTAATCTTAAAAGGATATAACGATTACGAACAGAATTATAAAGTATTTACTGAGACATTTAAGAAGGTAGAAGTGCCTAAGTCTTTAACTGTAAATAATACAGGATCTACTAATGGATTAACAAGCCAAAGAATAGAACCAAAGCCCGTTGCTACTACTTTAACACCAGAACAAATTGAGAAAAGAAAGAGCAAATTCTGGGATCGTTTCAAGAACAATCTTATTGAAATATTCAGTGAGGAAGATGACAAATTATTGCCATAATATTTACCCACATTATGGTTATAAATAACAAATAGAATAAAATCTAAAAACGGTAATTTCGATATAACTAACTAAGGACGAACCATCTAACTAAGAACTAACCATCTAACTAACCCATCTAAACACAAAAAAATGATTCAATTTGACTTGCCAAAGCAAAAATCATCCATCATCAAGGTCCTCGGCGTAGGCGGCGGTGGAAGCAATGCTGTCAACTTTATGTTTAATCAAGATATTGAAGGCGTTGATTTCATTATCTGCAACACCGATTCTAAAGCGATTGAGCAAAGTACAGTGCCGAATAAAATTCAATTAGGGCCACATTTGACACAAGGTTTAGGGGCAGGCGCCGATCCTTCAGTAGGAAAGTTAGCAACAGAGGAATCTTTAGACGAGATTAGAAAAATATTAGAAGTTAATACCCGTATGGCATTTATTACAGTGGGTATGGGCGGTGGAACAGGTACTGGTGGTGCTCCTATTATTGCAAAAATTTGTAAAGATTTAGGCATATTAACAGTAGGTATTGTTACAACTCCTTTCGGATTTGAAGGACCACGCAGACAAGCACAAGCAGAAGAGGGTATTAAGCAATTAAAACCATTAGTAGATACTTTATTAGTAATCTCTAATGATAAATTACGTGTTCAATACGGTAATTTAAAAATGAAAGAGGCTTTCACTAAGGCTGATAATGTTTTAGCTACTGCAGCAAAATGTATTACAGATGTAATTAATAGCCGTGGACATATTATTGTAGATTTCGCAGATGTATGCACTGTTATGAAAAATGGCGGTGTCGCTATTTTAGGAAAAGCAGAAGTAGAGGGAGAGAACAGAGCACAAAGAGCTATTGAAGAAGCTTTGAATTCACCATTATTGAATGACAATGATATTAGAGGTGCGAAATGGATCTTATTAAATATTAATAGTGCAGAAGGAGATTATGAGTGTTCAATGGATGAATTAGAAACCATTAATAATTACTTACGCGAGCGTACAGGAGAAAATTCTGATGTAATTATGGGTATGGGTTATGATGCTAGTCTTGGAGAAAAAATTGGCATCACCCTTATAGCAACTGGTTTTGAGCACAAGGATCCATTCCAAAAGCAAACACCAAAAAAAGCTGAGGCTCCTGTTGAAGAAAAAATTGTAATGACATTGCTTTCTGAAGAGACAGCTAATGATACAAATAATTTAATGACTGCCCCTGAAGTGGTAGCCGAGACTCCAACAGAAGAGCCAAGAACAGAAGAGCCAATAATTGATGACAGTAATTTTACATTAGGAGAAGAAGCGGTAGAGTCCATTGAGGAATTAGCTTCATTAATAGAGGAAGAAGTTGAAGAGGTAATGAGTATGTATGAAGTTGATGAAATTTCAGAAAAAGAATATGAGGCTGAAATAGATGCACAAATAAGCATTGCTGCAAATGAAGTTATGGAAGAAATGGTAAGTCAACCTATTGTTTTTGAAATCAATGATGTATATGAAGGAGAAGATGAAGAAGATGAAGAAGAGGAAGAAGTAGTGAATGAATTAGCTGCGCCAGTAGCTGAAACAACTCATTTCATATTAACGAAGCCTACTAATATTTATGCAGAGCATACTGAAGAAGAGCCTTCATTAGAAGAGATGGAGGAAATGCCTGTTATAGAAGAGATGGAAGAGTTTGAGGAAATGGAAGAGATGGAAGAAATGGTTATGCAAGACGATTTAGCGGTTACGATGCAAGAAATAGTAGAAGAAGAATTAGTAGAGGAAACTATGGTAGAGCAAGTAACACCAGAGATAGTTGAAGAGCAAATAGAGGAAGAAATAGTGGAAGTAGCTGAGATTACCATGCAAACAGCTCCAGTTCAAGAGCCTGTATACGAAAGCTCCTTTAGAATGGAAGAAGAACCTACTATGCAACTAGTGATGAGAGAGGAGTCTTCTTTTAATTCAAATCAAAATAATGCAAAGAAATATCCTTCTTCTTTAGATATGCCAATGGATGATGCAGAAGAGCAAAGAAGAAAAGTAGCTGAGCGTATTCAGAAATTAAGAAACTTATCTTTCAATATCAACAATGCATCCGATCCAAATAATGAATTTGATGCAGTGCCTGCTTATGTAAGAAGAAATTTAGATTTGTTTGGCAATACTATGGCCTCTGTTGAAAACTATTACAGTAAGTATACAGTAGAAAAAGATGAGAATAACCAAACACAAATCTCTACCATTAATACTTTTTTAGACGGTAAAAAACCAGATTAAACTTGTTTTTTGTGTACAGTTGATTTTAGTTGTAACCCCACCCCTTAAAAGGTGGGGTTTTTTGTTGTACTTTTATACCATGCAAACAGTATTAATTACAGGCGGAACGGGCATGATTGGCCAGGCATTGGCAAAGCAGTTTATTGCGAATGGCTATGAGGTTATTATATTATCTAGAAGCCCTAAAAGGTCTAGCAGACTTCATTTGTCATATGCAAAATGGGATATTGAGAAAGCAGAAATTGACTTGGAGGCTTTAGCCAAAGCAAATATTATTGTGCATTTAGCTGGGGAAGGGGTGGCAGATAAAAGATGGTCAGAAAAAAGAAAACAAGCCATTGTAGATAGCAGAGTGCAGTCGGGTAATTTATTAGTAAAAGCATTTAGTGAAAATAATCACCAAGTAAAAACATTCATTGCAGCTTCTGCCATTGGTTGGTATGGTCCAGACACGGCTGCAAGTTTGGAAAATGGTTTTGTGGAAACCGATACCCCCGATAATTCTTATTTGGGCAATACCTGTCAGTTATGGGAGCAAAGTACAGCTGCTGTTGCAAGCATGGGTATTCGACTAGTAACATTAAGAATAGGTATTGTATTTAATAAAAAAGGTGGAGCACTTGCTGAATTTTTAAAGCCTGCTAAATTTGCCTTGGCTGCAATACTAGGTAATGGTAAACAAATAGTAAGTTGGATTCACCAAGCAGACTTATGTAAAATGATTCAATATGCTATTGAAACCCCTGCTGTGCAAGGAGTGTACAATGCAGTAGCACCGAATCCGGTGACGAATAAAAAATTAGTATTAACCATTGCTAAAAATACTTACCCTATTTATTTCCCTTCCTTTGTACCTGGTTTTTTACTTAAAATAATACTAGGAGAGATGAGTATTGAAGTATTGAAAAGCACGAATGTGAGCGCGCAAAAAATACAAGATGCAGGTTTTGTGTTTGATTACCCCAATGTGGAGGAAGCCATTATTGACTTAATAAAATAATGTAAAAAATAATAGAAGTAGCAATATTTAATCTAAAATATTGTACCAAAATTAATTAAGCTATATCTAATTAATAGCAGCTCCTAATTTCTTATAGGACGTCCAGAAGTAATCACCGATTGTATTCTTTCTAAAGTTTTTTTCTGACCACATAAACTTAAGAAAGCTTCTCTTTCTAAATCAAGTAAGTACTGCTCATTCACTAAAGTAGGCTCACTTAAATCGCCACCACACATTACATAGGCTAATTTTTTAGCCACTAATGCATCGTGATCAGTTGCATAACCTGCTCTCCACATACCATTAATACCTGCGTAAAGTGCACCTAGGCCTGCTTTTCCAAGTACTTTAATATCTTTTCTTTGTTGTGGTTGTGTATAGCCTGCTTTAAATAATTGAAGTGCTTGTTCTTTTGCATTCGCAATACGGCGTGATTGATTCAGTACAATAAAGTCTTGCCCTTTTCTTAAAATGCCCATATCCATGGCTTCACTTGCAGAAGTAGCAACCTTGGCAGTAGCAATATTCATAAACCTTTTATTCAATGTAATAGTTTCTGGTTCGTCTACATGCATTTCATCAGAAGCGCGTAAAACAAATTCTTTCGTACCTCCTCCACCAGGAATTACACCAATACCTAATTCCACCAATCCTACATAAGTTTCTGCTGCAGCACAAATGCTGTCGGCATGTAAATTCATTTCACAGCCACCACCTAAGCAAAGGCCATGTGGAGCAACCACTACAGGAATAGAAGAATAACGAACGCGCATCATTGTATTTTGAAAAGTACGAATGGCCATATCTAATTCTTCATAGTCTTGTTCAATGGCTAACATAAATATCATTCCCACATTCGCACCTGCACTAAATAAATTACCATCGTTGGCAATTACGAGTCCATTATATTTTTCTTCAGCAAGGGCAATAGATTTATTTAAACCTTCTAAAACCTCTCCTCCAATGCTATTCATTTTGGTATTCCAACTAAAACCTGCAACACCATCTCCAATATCTACTAAATGACAAGCACTGTTTTTCCAAATGGTTTTTTCTTGGAAATCAGATAAGATAATAAATGAATCAGCGCCAGGTATTAATTTATACGCTTCTGTGGCTACATCATAATAATAACGTTTGCCGTCTTGTACTTTATAGAAGCTTAATCCTTTTTGAGACATCTTCTCCACCCAAGCTGCCACTGCGTATCCGCCTGCCTTCATATCGGTGATAACGGTTGCAATATCAAGTGCATCCCAGGTTTCAAAAGCGCCAATCTCCCAACCAAAACCAGCTTTTAAAGCGTCGTCTAAGCGGTACAATTCATCACTAATTTCTGGAATTCTATGACTCACATAAGAAAATAAGGCAAAATGAAACTGTCTTACAAATTCACCCACTTTATCTTTTGCTTGGTATAAAGATTTTATTCTTGCAGGTAAACTTTCAATGCCTTTGGCGGCGCCAATAGAGGCCATTTTAGTTTTTACGCGTGGCTCGTATTCAAAAGTTTTTAAATTCAGTGTTAATATTTCTTTTGAAGTAGCTGTTTTTATTTTCTTAAAAAATCCTTGACCTGTTTTATCTCCTAACCAATTTTGCGCCACCATTTTTTCTAACCAAGGAGGTAAACTAAAGATATCTTTGGCTTCGTCGTTAGGGCAATTCGCTGCTACCCCTGCGGCCACCTTTACTAAAGTATCAATTCCTACTACATCGGCAGTTCTAAAAGTAGCCGATTTAGGACGACCCATTAAAGGCCCTGTGATAGCTTCTATTTCATCAATACTTAATTCTAATTTCTCCATGATATGCAAAACACTCATCATGCTGAAAACCCCAACTCTGTTGGCTATAAACGCTGGTGTGTCTTTACATAACACTGTAGTTTTTCCTAAAAACACATCTCCATAATGCATATGAAAATCAATAATAGCAGGATCGGTTTTAGCGGTTGGAATAATTTCAAGTAATCTTAAATAGCGAGGAGGATTAAAAAAGTGCGTTCCACAAAAATGCTTTTGAAAATCTTCACTGCGTCCTTCCGCCATTAAATGAATTGGAATACCAGAAGTATTAGAACTTACTAATGTGCCTGGTTTTCTAAATTTTTCAACTTGGTCGTAAATGATTTTTTTAATATCTAGTCTTTCTACTACTACTTCAATAATCCAATCCACATTGGCAATTTTCGCCATGTCATCGGTAAAATTGCCGGTACTTATATTAGATGCAAATTTTTGTAAGTATAAAGGAGAGGGGTTTGATTTAATAGCGGCTTGTAAAGAACCATCTACTAGTTTATTTCTTTCTTTAGCATTTTTGCTTTCTTCCGAACCTGGATTCAAGATATCTAATAATAATACTTCTACACCCACGCCTGCAAAATGACAAGCAATACGTGATCCCATTACTCCACTTCCTAAAACGGCTACTTTTTTGATTGAACGTTGCATATATAAAGCATTTTTGTAAAATTAGTTAGTTATGCAACTATTTTCAAAAAAACTTTCCATTTTCGGGTATTTTTTTTGCCACTGGTTGCGTCATTTGACCTTTTAACAATTGCGCCTTGTAGGTAGGGGGCTTTGAACTACATTTGTATTATGCAAGTTGATAGTAAATTAGTTAGCCACTTGGCCCATTTATCTAGGTTGAATGTAGCGCCTGAAAAAATGGATAAATTAGTGGCCGATATGCAGGATTTAGTAGGTTTTGTAGAAAAGCTAAATGAATTAGACACCACAGGTATTGCCCCTTTAATGCATATGGGTGATGCTAAAAATGTGCTGCGCGAAGATGTGGTGAAGGGATCTATTTCTAGAGTCGACGCCTTGCTAAATGCCCCTGCTGCAGACGGGACATTCTTTAAAGTACCAAAAGTAATACGTAAATAAATTAGTATGTCATCAGTTATTCAATTAAGAGATCTTGAAAAAAATTATTTCATGGCAGGTCAAGCCATACCAGTATTAAAGGGCATTAACCTTGATATTCTTAAAAATGAATATGTAGCCTTAATGGGTCCATCGGGAAGTGGTAAGAGTACGCTTATGAATATTTTAGGTTGTTTAGATTCTCCTACAAGCGGTATGTATAATTTGAATGGACATGATGTAAGTAAAATGACCGATGACGAATTGGCAGGTATTAGAAATATGGAAATTGGTTTCGTATTCCAACAATTTAATTTACTACCTCGTTTATCAGCAGCTGAAAACGTTGCATTGCCATTAGTTTATGCAGGCATTTCCAAAAAAGATAGATTAGAAAGAGCCTTGGTGGCACTTGAAAAAGTGGGCTTGGCAGATAGAAGCCATCATAAATCCAATGAATTAAGTGGAGGTCAAATTCAACGTGTTGCGATTGCACGCGCATTGGTCAATAACCCTTCTATTTTATTAGCGGATGAACCCACTGGAAACCTAGACTCTAAAACTTCAGTGGAAGTCATGGAGTTATTTGGAAAAATACATTCTTCAGGTAATACAGTCATATTGGTAACCCACGAGGAAGATATCGCTCATTATGCACATAGAGTGGTGCGTTTAAGAGACGGTCTTGTGGAAACCGACACCCTGAATAAGAATGTTTCTCATTTCTAGCATTCCTATTTGAACTTTATTTTATTAGTTTTGTTAATATCAAAACCCCGGGAGTCTTTTACAGATTTTTAAAGCTGGGTTTATACAAGCATTATGAAAATTTACACAAAAGCAGGTGATTTAGGCAGTACCTCATTAATTGGGGGCACCCGAGTTCCAAAAAGTCATATTCGTATTGAATCATATGGTACAGTTGATGAGCTGAATTCTTTCATTGGCTTATTGAGCGACTTAGTTACCGATACAGAAATTAAAACAGTTTTAAAAGAAGTGCAGGATAGATTGTTTACTGTGGGATCCTCTTTGGCCTGTGATCCGGATAAAGAACCCTCTTTAAAAATTCCCGATTTAAAAGAAGAAGACATTGCTTATTTAGAATCTTTGATGGATAAGATGAACGAGGTGTTGGAGCCTATGAAGTCTTTCATATTACCAGGCGGACATCAAGCTATTTCAACTGCGCATATTGCACGTTGTGTATGTCGTAGAGCAGAACGTTGGTGCGTTAATTTACAAGAAGAAGATTTATTTGTAGAACCCATGGTCATAAAATATTTGAATAGACTAAGTGATTACTTATTTGTCTTATCAAGATACATTGGTCATTTAAATGGGGTGCCAGATTCTCCTTGGAAACCAAGAGTGTAATTAAGAGCAAATAAGATACAACTCTTATAAAAACTTTCCGTCTTTCATTGTTAAACTACGGTTGCTCATAGCCGCCAATGATTCATTGTGCGTTACAATTAAAAAACTTTGATTCATTTCGTTTCTTAAACGAATAAATAATTGATGTAGGGCATTTGCATTTTCGCTATCTAAATTTCCCGTAGGTTCATCTGCAAAAATAAGTGCAGGACTATTTAATAAAGCACGAGCCACCGCAACTCTTTGTTGTTCCCCACCTGATAAACTATGTGGTTTTTTATCCATTTTATCCGATAGGCCCATAAAGTCTAAAAGTGCTGAAGCTTTTTGATGAATTTGTTTGGAAGGCATTTTAGCAATCCACCCTGGAATAGAAACATTTTCAATGGCCGTGAATTCTGGTAGTAAATGATGGAATTGAAAAACGAAGCCAATTTTTTGATTTCTGTAATGGGCTAGTTCCGTTTCTGAAAGCTGGGTAATATCATTACCCTCAAAAAATACCTGTCCTTTATCTGCTTTTTCTAAACTGCTTACAATGTACAAAAGAGTCGATTTGCCGGCACCTGAAGGGCCAACAATACTTACCAATTCTCCTCCACTTACCTCTAAGGAAACGCCTTTGAGTACAGATACAGGGCCATATTGCTTCCATATATCCTTGGCTACTAGTAGATTTGGCGTTTGCTCCATGGTACAAACCTAGCAATTCCCGGTCAAATTTGAGAAAATTTAAAGATTTGTTTACATCCTGTAGAAAAAACAGATTTGGTTATATCATTTATACGGCTACTTTTGCAAAAAATAACGCTATGTTTTGGACTTTAGAATTAGCCAGCTTTTTAGAAGAAGCTCCTTGGCCAGCTACCAAAGATGAATTGATTGATTATTCAATTAGAAGTGGTGCACCCATTGAAGTAGTCGAGAACTTACAAGAGTTAGAAGACGAGGGTGAAGTGTATGAAAGTATTGAAGACATTTGGCCAGACTACCCAAGTCATGAAGATTTTATGTTCAACGAGGATGAATACTAATTTTTTATGGACAGCTTGAAAAGCTAAGTCCATAAAAAATTAGTCTCTAATGATGAAGAATAATAAAAAAAGGGTCCCGATAAATCGGCGACCCTTTTTTTATTAGATATAACTGAGATTTATTTAGATGGGTTAGTATGTCTTTTCTAAAAGGTCAACTTAAAATATAGCAACATCAAACTTAATATGAGTACAATGGTATTAGCCATCAGTACAGGCTTGCTTTTAATTAAATAGCCATAAACTAACCAAATCATACAACTAAAGTTCACAATAAGTATCATAAGTAGGCTTAGACTTTCTACGTTCTTTGTTTGCCAGGTTAAATAAACCTGAGGTACAAAAGTGATACAACTAAGCAGTGAGCCAAAGTATCCTATGGCTTCTACTAATTTTGGGTTTATTTCTTTCTGGTTCATTTTTCTTTTTGCTTTATCTATTAGTAACTGTTAATTTATGCTTCTGTGATACCTGCTTTTTGCATAATTAAATCGCTTACGCCAGTAGTAGAGTAACCGCCATCATGGAATAAGTTTTGCATCGTTACCATTTTAGTTAAATCAGAGAATAAGGTAACGCAGTAGTTAGCGCAATCTTCCGCACTTGCATTACCTAAAGGCGCAATCGCATCGGCATAATCAAAGAAGTCACCAAAACCTTTAATACCTGTTCCTGCAGTTGTTTTAGTAGGAGACTGAGAAACCGTATTCACACGTACTTTGTTTCTTAAACCATAATGGTAACCGAAACTACGCGCAATAGATTCAAGTAAAGCTTTAATATCGGCCATATCGGTATAGAAAGGGAAGGTTCTTTGAGCAGCTGCATAAGTAAGTGCTACCACACTTGCATGGTCGTTCAAGGCATCCATCTTATAAGCAACACTTAACATTTTATGTAAAGACATTGCAGAAACATCTACACCTTTTGCATAATAGTCGTAGTTTAATTCAGGGTAGGCAATTTTTTTACGAATATTCACACTCATTCCAATAGAATGTAAAACAAAGTCAATTTTACCGCCTAAAATTTCCTGAGACTGGGTAAATAAGTTGGTTAACTCTTCAACGCTGGTAGCGTCGGCAGGTATAATTTTAGAATTTGTTTTTTCTGCAAGTGCATTAATCTCACCCATACGCATAGCGATAGGGGCGTTGGTTAATACAAATGTGGCACCTTCTTCATGTGCTTTCTCGGCCACTTTCCAAGCAATAGAATTGCTATCTAAAGCACCTGTAATAATTCCTCTTTTTCCTTTTAGTAAATTGTACGCCATTTGAATGGTTTATTTATTTTGCTGTAAAAATAATTATAATATCTTATATAAAGACAATATTAAACTAGTAATACACTAAGAAGCTAGTAGTTCTTTGGCATTGTCTAAGGCCGATTTGCTAGGTGGATCGCCGCCAATCATGGTAGCAATATGTTGCACACGCTCTTTAGCATCCAAGGTTTTCAAATAAGTATGTGTTGTGCTACCTTTTTGTTCTTTATAAACATATAAGTGTGCATTGCCCTTGGCTGCAATTTGAGGTTGATGGGTAATACATAAAACCTGTCTGGCCATTCCTAGGTTTTGTAAAAGAAGTCCCACTTGTTTAGCAGGCTCTCCAGATATACCTGTATCAATTTCATCAAAAATCATAGTAGGTAGGTCCACCGATTTTGCTACCAGTGATTTTATACAAAGCATTAATCTGCTTAATTCCCCACCACTTGCCACTTTTTTAATAGGCTCAAACTTTTGGGTATTATTAGCATCAAATAAAATATCTACTTTGTCTTTGCCAAATATATGGTATGCTACTTCGTCAATAGTTACTTTTATTTTAGCATTGGGCATACCCACTTGGTGTAATAATTTATTGACATTATTCGTAAGTGGAGTCATTTGTTTTTCTCTCTTAGCTGTTAACTGAGCAGCTGAAGCTATCACTTCTTTCTCTAATTTTTTTACTAGAGTCGTAAGCTCATTAATTTGATCATTCAAGTTCAACACTTCAGATAAATCTTTTTCTAATTGTGCAGCAATACTTAAAAGCTCTGCTGTGGTTTGTACTTTATGTTTTTTCAATAAATTATAGCCAAGTGAAAGTCGCTCTTGAATAGCGGCAATTTTTTTATCGTCAAAGTCTATTTTATCCTGCCAAGTATTTAAGTCGCTAGCGATATCGGCAATTTCAATTTGTGCTGCTTTTAACCTAGCCACTAAACTGGCAAAATCGGGTTGCCATTTTACAATGCTTTCTAAATTATGACCCATTTGTTTAAGTTGTTGCACAATGGGGTTATCGGAATGGTCTAGTATTTGAATGGAGGCTGCTAACTGCGATTTAATACCCACTGCGTTCTCTAAAAACTTTAATTCTTGGTCCAGGTTTTCTAATTCATTTTCTTGCAATTGTAAACTGGCTAATTCTTCGTGTAAATGTTGCTTATAGCTTTCTGTTTTTTCAAAATCTTCTTTCTGTGTAATAAGACTTTGCAATTTTTTCTCGTTTTCTTTCCACATTATAAAAGAGCCTTGGTACTGCGCTAATTCTTTTTGGGTAGAAGCCAATGCGTCAATAACGGTTCGTTGAAAATCGGTATCGCCGAGGGCCATGGTATCGAACTGTTGGTGAAGGTCGACTAGTTTGCTGGTTAAGTCTTTTAAAATAGTAAGTGTAACCGGCGTATCGTTAATAAATGCCCTCGATTTTCCTTGTGCGTTAATTTCTCTTCTAATAATAAGCTCATCGTTTAATTCAATTTCATTTTCTTCAAAAAACGATTGATGATTTTTTGGATCAGCTAATTTAAATATTCCTTCAATAAAACATTTTTTACTTGCCTCTCTGCAAACAGTGCTATCGGCGCGGTCTCCTAATATTAAACCAAGGGCACCCATAATTATACTTTTACCTGCACCCGTCTCCCCTGTAATGACAGAGAGTTGGTTGGATAGATCAATGCTTAGATGATCTATTAAGATATAATTTTGTATTTCTAATTTGGTTAACATCGCAAGCTGCAATATACATTACCCGAAAATGATGCACAAATTTTGTTACTAAGAACGGCTACTGTTTTAGACAACGCTGTATGCCCGATTTTGCTTTCTGGTCCAAGGAGTTTTTGAAAGCGTGGTTTTTCATAGCAATACAGGTATTAAAATACTCGATGGCTTTAGAAAATAAGCCCTTGTGCTCATAGATTAAGCCTATTTGCAGCGCTGCGCGGGCCGCAAAATATTCAGTCAGGTTTTCTCCTTTTTCTATGGCCGATTTATAAAAGCGAATGGCATTCTCATCGTCCTTCATTAAATCATATATACGACCAAGGCGATAGGCGAACTCAGTTTTATCGGCATCTGTGGTAAAATCGTTCGAGGTTTTACCTGCAAGAATGGAAAGTGCTTGTGATTGATAACCGCCGTCACTAAGTAACCTTGCTTTTAATAAAACAGGGTGGGGCCAATTGCCTTTTTTAGCATTTTGAAAAGCGAGTTTATCGGCATCGGTAGTTTGATTGCCTTGAGATAAAACATTGCTCCTATAAGCAGCCGCTTTTTTAGTATCGCCCTGTATATAGGCAATCCAGCTTAATCTTTCATAAGCATCTTTCACATAAAATTTACCTTTGAATGTAGAAACAAATTCTGTGAAAGCTTTTTGTGCTTTCTCTAATTTTAATTCATTGATATAAGCATAGCCATTTTCATATTGCCAGAAAGGAAGAGGTAAATAAGCATCAGAGATTTCCAATTGTTGTATAATGTTCAATGCTTTACTTGACTGCTGATGATTTAAATATAAATTGCTAGCCATATAAGCTTGGTAATGATTTTTTTTAAAATCATAAGGAGTCGATTCTATAAAGGCAAAAGCTTTTTCTTGATTGCCTTCAAAATTCATAAGTAAATAAGGGTAGATAAATAATGCTTCGTTTCTGGTTCTAGCGCTGTATTCGTCTTTACTATTAATATATTTAAGCACTAAGGCGTTACCCTCGGTAATTTTACCAGTCATACCTAAGAAATTGGCCATCCATTGATAGGCTTTAGGCACTGTGCCAATAATGGTAGTCATTAAACCATAGTAGACATCGCCTTGTGTGAATTTGGGAAAGGCTTTTTTATTGTCTTTCAATGTCAGGTAGGCTTTTCTAAAATCTAAAGCAGCATCAAAGTTTTTATCAAAACGAATAGCCACTAGTGATTTATGTAAATGTGTTACACCAATACAATATAAATAATAAGGGGATTGCTTGGGGCCTGATTCAAAAAGCAGCATACGCTTTTCAAATTGAGGAAATAATTTTTCGTAGTCGCTTCTACTTTCATTAAAAAATAATTGGTAAAAATCGGCGTAGTTTTCTAGTAAAGGATTGATTAAGTTTTGAGGACTATTTTTTTTCTCTAGCTCTAACCATTTTCTTGCTTCCGGAATTCTTAATGAAGTAATGGCATCATAGATTTGTTGAGACTTATCATTCCAATTATATTGTAATTGAGCAGATAGGTTTCCGCCCAGTCCCAATACAAAAATTATAAGTAAGTACCACTTTCTCATAGGGTAAAAATAAAGAAAGGGCAGCTGTTAGGCCACCCTTTCGTGTATATTTTTTAAAACTATTTTAGTTCTATTTCTTTTTAGACTCCTTGGTAACATCTTCCTCCACTAAAATACGACCGCAGTTTTCACAAACGATAATTTTTTTGTGAAGACGTATTTCACTTTGACGTTGAGGAGGAATAGAGTTAAAGCAACCGCCGCAAGCATCTCTTTCTACTGTTACAACAGCAAGACCGTTGTGGTAGCTATTTCTGATACGGTCGTAGCTGTATAATAAACGCTCGTCAATATGTGCACGTGCATCTTCGCTATTCTTTCTTAATTCTTTCTCTTCAATTTCTGTATCAGCAATAATTTTCTCTAATTCGCTTTTCTTATGTGTTAAAACACCATCTTTTACAGCAATTGTTTTCTTAGCAGCGTCTAAGACCTTAATTTTCTCTGCTAATTCTTCATTTGCATCACGAATATGCTTTTCGCCTAATTTAATTTCTAGGCCTTGCATTTCTAATTCTTTGTTAATAGCTTCAAACTCACGATTGTTTTTAACGTTCTCGCTTTGTTTTTCATATTTAGCAATTAATTCCTCACTAACTTTTATCGATGCTTTTTTCTCGTCGATAAATTCAGTGATACCATTAATTTCTTCTTCAATTCTAGTTTGTCTGTTTTGCAAACCTTGAACTTCATCTTCTAAATCTTTTACTTCCATAGGTAATTCACCACGAAGAATTTCAATTTCATCGATGCTGCTATCTACTCTTTGAAGCTTGTAAAGATTAACTAATTTTTCTTCCACCGAAAAGTCTTTGACTGATGCCATATTTTCAAATTTTTTGGATGCTCTTAAATAAGTGAACCTCAATCTTTAAGGTAGTGCACAGGTTCTGTGTTTACCAAGGATTCGAGGACGGCAAAGGTAGGGAATTTAAGCTTTAAATTTGCAACAATTAGGGAAGCTACCCATTGTTCGCTCTGGCCATGGCCTATATCCACCAGTAAAATCTGGCCATCGGCCTCAAAAAAGTCGTGGTATTTAAGGTCGCTGGTAATAAAACAGTCAATATTTTGGGCCTTGGCATCATTTATGAGAAAACTACCCGAGCCTCCACATAAGGCTATGGTTTTCAATGGCTTCTTGGTGAAATGAGTATGTTTTAATACAGATAAATTTAATTTTTCTTTGACCCATTGTAGAAATTCTGCCTCATCGGTTTCAAGGGGTAGCTCGCCTACCAGACCCGAGCCAATTGCTCCTCCATTTTGGTCCTTAAAACCTGGTTTAGGTGTTAAAATTCTCCTATTTTCTAGGTGAAGCCTGTCTGCCAGGGTTTTATTTACCCCGACTAGTAGGTTATCTAAATTGGTATGAATGGCGTAAAGGGCAATATTATTTTGGATGGCTTTCACCACTACTCTCGATACAAAATGATGACTATTAAATTGCTTCACCCCTTTAAAAACAATGGGATGATGGCTTACAATAAGGTTCAAACCTTTGGCAATGGCTTCGTCTACCACGGCCTCAGTGCAGTCTAAGGAACACAAAACGCCGGTGCATTCATGGTCTGGATTACCTACAATGAGACCTGCATTATCATAAGGCTCTTGCCAAGCTAGTGGCGCCCAATTTTCTAAGGCAGAAATAATATTATTAATTTGCATACCTAAAATTAAATATAAAACCCAACTATTTATGTTTTAAATTGTTAAACAAATTATGAAAAAGGCAGTCTCCGTTTTTTGGTTTAGAAGAGATTTAAGATGGCAGGATAATGTTGGATTATATTATGCATTATATCAGGCCAAATTAGAGGGGCATCAGGTGCTCCCTATATTTGTTTTTGATAAAAATATTTTAGATCAGTCCGAAGACAAGGCCGATAGAAGGGTGGACTTTATTCATCAAACCCTTACCCGTTTACAAACAGAATTGGTTGAAAAAGGAAAATCGCTTTGGGTGCAATATGGTAAACCCATTGAAGTGTTTGAAAAATTATTTACTGAATTTAATATAGCCTCGGTATATACAAATCATGATTATGGTCCGAAGGCCAATGCAAGAGATAAAGCTATTGAGGCACTTACCATAAAAAAAGGCGCCAGCTATCATCATTATAAAGACCAAGTTATTTTTGAAAAAGACGAGGTTATTAAAGAAGATGGCAAGCCTTATACTATTTATACGCCGTATGCGAATAAATGGAGAGCAGTTTGGGCGCAGAAAATTCCAAAAAAACATCCTTCCGAAAAATTACTCGATTATTTTTTAGATACGAAGGCTTTTAAACTTCCTACTTTAAAAGAAATTGGTTTTGAAAAAACAGATTTAGTCATTCCTCCTATGAGTTATGATACAAAGCTGGTGAAAAAATATACAGAACAAAGAAATTTTCCTGCATTAAATGCTACCACGCATTTAAGTGTGCATTTGCGCTTTGGCACTATATCGGCCAGAACATTGGCCTTAGAAACCCAAAGTTTAAATTCCACTTTTTTTAATGAATTAATTTGGCGCGATTTTTATCATATGATTTTATGGCATTTTCCACAAATTGCGGAAGGAAAATCTTTTAAACCAAAATATGATTTAATTAAATGGCGCAATAATGAAAAAGAATTTGAAGCCTGGTGTCAGGGTAAAACAGGTTACCCGATTGTGGATGCGGGTATGCGTGAATTAAACACCACTGGTTTTATGCACAATAGAGTGCGTATGATTGTAGCTAGTTTTTTAACCAAGCATTTATTAATAGATTGGCGTTGGGGCGAAGCTTATTTCGCACACAAATTATTAGATTTTGATTTAGCTGCGAATAATGGTGGTTGGCAATGGGCTAGTGGAAGTGGTTGCGATGCAGCACCTTATTTTAGAGTGTTCAACCCGCGTTTACAAACTGAAAAGTTTGATAAAGAATTCAAATACATTAGACAGTGGGTTCCTGAATTTGATAGTGCAGAATATCCTAAACCTATTGTGGTACATGAAGAAGCCCGCGAGCGAGTATTAGCAGCTTATGCGAAAGCTTTGAAGGATTAATAAATTGCAAGAAAAATTATAGAAATTATTAAAGAAGTTAGTAAAGAAATTAGTTAAGCAACTATTTGACTATACTTAAATATGTTTTTTCTAATTGTTCTATTGCTTTTCTTCCTGTATCTCCCATATCAATGGTAAAATCGTTCACATATAAATTTATGTGCTGACGCATTACATCTTCAGACATTTCTTGTGAATGCATTTTAATATACTCAGG
>Ga0208787_1000011_pt1 | contig 93270 bp, 102 predicted proteins | sample Wag4_2014_7_11_FD_187362 | JGI IMG/M metagenome (GOLD analysis project Ga0208787, IMG submission 187362) | Fresh water microbial communities from Ohio, USA - Utica-2 Time Series HT 2014_7_11 (SPAdes) (version 2) | ecosystem: Environmental > Aquatic > Freshwater > Water tank | place: USA: Ohio...
TGTTTGCCTTGTGGGGCACGGGGCAGCGTGACACTGAGTTGTTTGGTTTGCTCGTTCCATTCGCTGCTCTTTGCAATTCGAGTCAAACGCATTTGTTGGCTTGCCTTTAGCGAAACGGGCAATAAACGCGCTCTGCCATCGGCAACAACGAGCTCACGCAGACCAATTCGATGACATTCAGCTCGCAACTCTCCAACGCGGATAAGTGCAAGTGCTGCTTCGGGAAGTGGACCATAGCGGTCAATCCATTCATCGCGAATATCGGCCACATCTGTTTGTGATGTGACTGCTGCAAGCCTGCGGTAGGCATCAAGACGAGACTCTTCTTTCGATACGTAATCGGTAGGCAAGTACGCATTGGTGGCAACATCGAGTTTGAGCTCTGGAACAATTGGCGGAACGTCTTCGCCCTTCATCTCCGACACTGCCTCGGTGACGAGCTGGCAATACAAGTCGTATCCAACGGCTGCAATGTGACCGCTCTGCGCTTCGCCCAACATGTTTCCTGCGCCACGAATTTCTAAGTCGCGCATGGCAATTTTGAATCCACTTCCTAATTCGGTTGCTTCACCGATGGTCTTGAGTCGTTCGTATGCGTCTTCAGACAACACTTTGTCGCGCGGATGAAACAGATATGCATATGCACGCGAACCACTGCGGCCTACCCGTCCGCGAATTTGATGCAATTGTCCTAGACCAAGCAGATCGGCTCTCTCAACAACCAGTGTGTTCACGGTTGGCATGTCGATGCCGCTTTCAATGATGGTGGTGCACACCAATACATCAAACTTTCCTTCCCAGAAATCAAGAACAATTTGCTCAAGTCGGCCCTCGTCCATCTGGCCGTGCGCAACCGCAATGCGTGCTTCCGGAACAAGCTCGCGAAGCTCTTGCGCTCGCTGCTCGATGCTTTGCACGCGATTGTGCACCCAGAACACTTGGCCATCGCGCAATAGTTCGCGGCGAATAGCTTCAGTGGAGACACGTTCGTCATCTTCACCAACAAATGTGAGAATCGGTTGGCGATCGGCAGGAGGTGTTTGCAGCAACGACATGTCTCTAATTCCTACAAGGCTCATTTCAAGTGTGCGAGGAATTGGTGTTGCGGTCAACGTGAGCACGTCCACGTTGGTCTTTAGCTTCTTCATCATTTCTTTGTGCGTTACACCGAATCGTTGCTCCTCGTCGACGACAAGTAACCCGAGGTCTTTGAACTTCACGCCTTCTTGCAGCAAACGATGCGTGCCAATCACGCAGTCCACGTCGCCGCTGGCTACCCCTGCAAGAACTTTTTTCGCTTGCGAGTTGGTGAGAAAGCGTGACAGTGACTCAACGCGAATTGGGTAACCGCGGAAACGCTCAGCAAACGTGTTTGCGTGTTGCGACGCAAGCAGCGTGGTTGGCACGAGAACCGCCACTTGCTTGCCGTCCTGAATTGCCTTGAATGCGGCGCGTACAGCAACTTCGGTTTTTCCAAAGCCAACATCGCCACATACCAAGCGGTCCATCGGAACGTTGCGTTCCATGTCACCTTTCACGAGTTCAATTGCGGTGCGCTGGTCTGGCGTTTCAACAAAGGGGAATGCGCCTTCCATTTCATGTTGCCAAGGCGTGTCTTCGCTGAACGCATGACCGACTGCGTTCACTCTTCGCTGGTATAGCACCACGAGCTCTTGGGCAATTTCGCGAACTGCTGAGCGCACGCGTTGCTTTGCGCGTGCGAAGTCGCTTCCACCAAGTCGATGCAATGTTGGTGAGTCTCCGCCGATGTATTGACGAACCGCATCAATGTGATCGGTTGGTACGTACAACTTGTCACCGTCTTTGTATGCGAGAAGCAGATAGTCGCGCTCGGAACCACCGATAGTGCGCTTCACCATTCCTTCGTATTTGCCAACTCCGTGATAATGGTGAACCACATAGTCGCCGGGTTTTAAGTCTTGAAACACCGAAGTGGTGTCGCGTTTGCGTGCACGTGGCTGGCGGTGAGTACGTCGTCGACCCGTGAGGTCGGTTTCTGCAATGACGGCAAGTTTCACTTGCGGCAAGGAATAACCGTGATGCAGTGGAGCAACAACGACGTATGTTCCTGGATTGCTGAGGTCAACTTCAGCCTGTTTGCTGAGATCGCGAACGACCACGCCATTCTGCGTGAATACTTCGATTAGTCGCTGCGCCGAACTTTCGCCTTCCGCAGCGATGACCACAGTCCACTTGTCGGTGACCAGTTGTTGAACGCGTTTGGCAGTTGCTTCAGCGTCGCTCGTTGCCTGACCCCAACCCGTTGACTGCACAGTTGGCGCATCAATAGCTTCAGATGGAAGCGAGAGCGACAACGCATTCAACGACTGCGAAGGCCCGAATAGTTGATCAATGTCTAAGTGCAGGCGAGGGAAGGAACGCTGCGCATCGCGCGCCCACGTACTTGCCAAAGCTTTTGCGAGGTCATCTTCTTCTGCAAGTAAATCTTTTGCTCGGTCGCGCATGCGCTTTGGGTCAACGAAAATGAGTTCGCTTTCCGCGGGCAAAACATCGGTAATGAGTTGTTCGCGTTCAATCAACCATGGAAGCCAACTCTCCATGCCCTCAAAGTTGGAGCCATCTGCGAGTCGGTCCCAGTGTTCGCGCCCCCAGGGCTCGCTTGCAACCAATGCACGCGCTCGTTCGGTTACGCCTTCATCTAGTTGCAATTCGCGTGCAGGAAAAATGATTGCTTGTACTAAGTCGTCGGTGCTTCGCTGGTCGTTCACGTTGAACGACGTAAGACGCTCTACTTCGTCACCCCACAGGTCGATACGAATCGGAGTGTCTGCTGTGCTGGGGAAGACGTCGATGATTGAACCGCGACGAGCAACTTCGCCGCGATGTTCAACAATTTCTTCACGGCGGTATCCGTCGTGCACCAATTTGGCAAGCAACTGCTCAGAATCAATTTCCTCGCCCGGCTTGATGATAATCGGTTGCAGCGTGGTTGCTCCTGGTCCAAGTTTTTGCAACAGGGCTCGAACCGAACCGAGCACAACCTTCGGCGGGTTTTCACTGCGTAAGCGCCACAGCACTTCAAGTCGGCGACCCATCGTTTCAACGCTTGGGCTTACTCGTTCAAACGGAAGGGTTTCCCACGCGGGAAACATCAGTGCGCTATCTGCACCAAGAAATTGCACGATGTCGTCGTGTAGTTGTTGCGCTGCGGTGCCCGTCGGGGCAGCAACCACCAATGTGCTTCCCGGCGACCGGGCGCTTAATGCCGCGATGATCGCTGCGCGTGATTGCTCTGCGCATGCAAGCACCGAATTTCTGCCACCAATGGCAGCGAGCGCCGGCTCTTGGCTGGCAATTAATGCAAGGTCATACAACAACATGTTGGACGCGCCGACTATCGGCCGTTTATTTGCTGCATGGCAGCTTGAGCGCCTTGCGAAAGAATGAGTTGCACCGCATCGGCAGCAATTTCAACAGCAACATCCAGTACTTTTCGCTCATTCGCTGGAACGCGAGACAACACGTGATCTGCCCCGTCTTCTTTTGACGGTGGTTTTCCAACACCAATGCGAACGCGCACGAAGTCTTGAGTTTTGAGATGCGATGAAATACTGCGGAGGCCATTGTGACCGGCAAGACCGCCACCGATTTTTACTTTGACGACACCTGGTTCTAAATCCAGTTCGTCGTGCACAACAATGATGTTTAGAGGTTCATCAATTGCGTAACGGCGGGCGAGTGGTCCAACTGCGTTACCCGATTCATTCATGAACGTAGTTGGCATCGCCAACACGAATCGATTTCCATCGTGATTGATTTCTGCAACAAGTGCACGATCACGCGATGACTTCATGGACGAGTTGAATCGTGATGCAAGCAATTCGATGGCGTCGAAACCAACGTTGTGTCGACTGCCTTCGTATTTACGCCCTGGGTTGCCTACGCCCACAACTAATGCGCTGTAGGGAGTACCTCGCCGCTCGTGTCGCTCACCGCGACCGAACAGCGCCATACAAATTAGGAAGCGGCTGGCTTGTCGCCGGCAGCAGGAGCACCGGCTGCCGGAGCTTCACCAGCAGCGGCTTCACCAGCAGCAGCGGCTGGCTTGTCAGATTGCGAGCTCGTTACCAACACGGTGACGACTACCAAGTCTGGGTCGGACACTGCGGTAACACCCTTTGGCAACACGATGTCTTCCATGCGGATGATGGAGTGCATGTTCATGTCGGTGACGTCGATGACGATTTCGTTTGGAATGTTGTTTGCTGCTGCGCGAATTTCTACGCGGTCAACTGCAGGGTCAACGAGTCCGCCTTCTTGTACAACTGCTTTTGCTGTACCAGTGAGGTGAATTGGAACCGACATCACGATTTCCTTCGTGAGGTCAATCTGCATGAAGTCAACATGGCTTACGTTGCGCTTCACTGGATCGCGCTGCATGTCTTTCACGATTGCTGGGTATGTCTTGTCAGCAACTTGCAATTCAAGAATGGTGTTGGTGCCTGCAGGGCCCGACAATGCAATGCGCAAGTCGCGGCGTTCAACGGTGATTGACACTGGTTGCATGCCTGCTCCGTAGATGACCGCAGGAATGTGGTCGGCTCCGCGCAAACGACGGGACTCTGGGCTACCAGTCGTGCGGCCAACGTTGGTCTTCAATGTGGTGGTCATGTTCGAAACTCCGTACTTACGTAGTGAAAATCAGCAGATACAACGGCTGGTCAGTGTACAGCCGCCTAAGCCTGTTGCGAAGAGGGTGTTATGACTGGTTTTCGCCGTCAAACAGGTCGCTGACGCTGGTTTCGTCAAATACTGCAGACAGGGCATCGGCAAGGATTTTGGCCACAGAAAGCACCTCAATCTTGGCGATTCGCTTTTCCTCGGGAAGAGGCAAGGTGTTGGTCAGCACCACACGGGTGATTGGCGAATTTTCCAGACGCTCGATGGCAGGGCCAGAGAGTACGCCGTGAGTAGCCATGGCCCACACTTCTTTTGCGCCGCGATTCATCAGCAACTCGGCGGCACTCACGATGGTTCCGCCAGTGTCAATCATGTCGTCGGTGAGGATGCACAAACGTCCTTCAACTTCACCGATGACTTCTTTGGCAACAGCAACGTTTGCGGTGTTCTTTGGGCGACGCTTGTTAATGAATGCAACGTCAGCGTTCATATCTGCAAGATGCTGTGCAAATCGTTCTGCAACTTTTACACGACCCGCATCTGGCGAAACGATTACCACTCCGTCACGCGCATTTGAGCGCACGTACTTTTCAAGAACTGGAATTGCAGTGAGGTGATCGACAGGGCCTTCAAAGAATCCCTGAATCTGTCCGCTGTGCAAGTCGATGGACACCATGCGCTTTGAACCTGCAGCCTTGAACATGTCGGCAATAAGGCGCGCAGTAATTGGCTCGCGACCTTCAGCTTTGCGGTCTTGGCGGGCGTATCCGTAGAACGGGCACACTGCAGTAACACGCTTTGCCGATGCGCGATATGCGGCATCGATCATGATGAGTTGTTCCATGATGGAATCGTTCACGCTGCGACCTTCGTGTCCGCAATGTGTTTGCATGATGAACACATCGCCTCCACGGACTGATTCACCAAAACGCGGACGCAATTCACCGTTGGCGAATTCAACAATGTTTGCTTCGCCCAGTTGAACATCGAGATGCTGCGCCACTTCTTCAGCGAGTACCGGGTGAGTGCGACCCGTGTACAACGCCATTCGTTTCGTGGTGACCTTGTCGATTGTTTTATTCACGAGGCCCCCTCAAGAAATATGTCGGCGCTTTTCATTTGCCAGCATAGATCGCGAGGCCGATTCGGCTTTCTTCCGCATTACTTCACGAGTTCCGGGGAGAGGACTCGAACCCCTATAAACGGGACCAAAACCCGTTGTCCTGCCATTGAACGACCCCGGAGAGACGGCTACACGGTACTCAATTCCGTAGCCGTTTGCTTATTTGGCCACTAACGCCGCTAGCGTGTCGTCCGCTATGGGTTCACTTGTAAAACGTCGTCGTAAGCGGATGCGCAAAAAGAAGCACAAGAAGATGCTTCGTCGTACCCGCCACCAGCGCCGCAAGTAACCCGGTTTTCGCCCCTCGCCTTCGAAACTACGAAGTGCGAGTGTGGGTGACAACGACGGTTGCTTCGCTTAACGCTTCATGAATGCGTGGATGCGCACCGTCTAACCACCAAGTTGCTCCGCTGCCTGCCAAAACTGGGCTTTGACCGCTTGCCTCGCGAATGCGGTCGCGCCAGTGCGCAAGCCGAGGCTCAACAGCGATTGCTGCAGGCTCTAAATCGTTAGGTCCATCGTGCTGAGATTGAAGCGAATCGAATGCTTTGTAGACAGCTGGAGTTGACACTCCAAACGGTGGAACCACGAGCGTGATCTCGCGAGCAACGAATGGCAGGGGCTCAAGAATTTCTCCAATTCCCGTTACTCGTGCGCGGCCACCGTGCATGCAGAAAGGAATGTCCGCGCCAAGATGTGACGCGGCAACGTAATCAGAAAATCCTGCCCAGCGCAGCACGGCTGCTGCGTCTGAAGAGCCACCACCGAGTCCGCCTCCGTGTGGAATGTGCTTTTCAATATGAACGAAAGCAGCTTTCCCACAGAGTTGCAATGCGCGAGTCACAAGATTGTTGTCGTCTGTTGGGACGCCGCTTGCAAATGGTCCGCTCACTGACATTCCTGAATCACCTTCGGTAATGGTGAGTACGTCATGTAAATCGAGCGACACCATTTCGGCATCAATGAGATGAAAACCATCGTCGCGCACGCCAGTGACTTTCAGAGACAGTGTGAGTTTGGCTGGAGCAATGATGTGGGTCATGTCAGGCTTCCTGAGTTGCAGTGCACAGTCTGCCCCAATCGGCAACATCAAGTTCTTCGGCGCGCGACTCTGGTGAAACTCCAGCAGCAGCAAACTGCGAGGGAGTAACCATATTGGATAAACAGCGGCGCAACATTTTCCGACGCTGACCAAAACCGGTGCGCACTAGAGCAAACAATTTCTGTGGGTCTACGTCTGCAACTGCTGGTGCTGCCTTGCGTCGAATGTCGACCATTGCCGACGACACGTTTGGCTTCGGCAAAAACACGGTTGCAGGAACGTCGGCTGCAATAAATGCATCAGCCCAATACGAAATTTTTACGCTGACCGCGCCGTATGCAGGAGTACGCGGTTTGGCAACGAAGCGTTCGGCGACTTCCTTTTGCACCATCACCAACAAGTGGTCAACGGCTGGTGCGTAATCGAGCAAATCGGCAACAAGCGGGGTGGCAACGTTGTATGGCAGGTTGGCAATGACGTGCCACTTGGGTGAACGTGCAACGAGTGGTCGCCAGTCCAAATGCATTGCATCTGCGTGCAATACCTCAACGTTTGGAAGGTCCTTAACTACTTCGCGCAACACCTCAACAACTCCGTTGTCAATTTCAACAGCAACGATTGTTGCGCCAGTCTCGGCAAGTGCAAGCGTGAGCGAACCAAGACCTGCGCCAATCTCAAGAACAAAATCGTTTGGTCCAACGTTTGCTAAGCGTGCAATTTTGCGCACAGTGTTTGGATCAACAAGAAAGTTCTGACCAAATGCTCGGCGCGGTGCAAGACCGTGCTTGTTCAGCAGGTGGGAAATGTCGTTGTGAGAGTGCGTCACCAGGTGATCTTTACGGGAATTGGCGCATCAATGAGGTCGGCTAACTGCGTGAAGTGTGAGGAATTCAATTGCACCGTGACGCCCGCAGGAACACTTACGCTAAATGCACTGGTGCACTTAGTAGTGCGACCATTGTTCATATTGGTGATGGTGAGTTGAACGCCAACGGGTGTCATTGCGGAAAAACACACGGGGTTTGATGAGTATCCAAGTGCAGTAAACGTTGCTCGGCCCGTCAGTGAATTTGGGCTGGTGGCTGGGTAAGCGACTGCAGCAGATCCTGATGGGGCAATTGGAGGAGGTCCGCCGAGAATCACTGATTCTGGGACTTCTTCTTCAACTACGGGTGGAACAGTGGTGGTGGTAGTTGGAGTTGTGGACGATGTTCCACCGGCTGCAACTCCAAACAAGGTGAGTGCGAACAGCGTCAGAACAAAGAGTGCTCCAATTCGCCGACGCTCGTAAACCGAAAGGACCACTATCTAAACGCTACGGAGCAATGCCGGGAAACGCAAGGTTTGCATTTTGCGTGGTGTGTTGTGCAAACTGCGCAACGGGTTCGCCGCGAAGGTCGGCAATGAATGTGCCAACAATTGGAACAAGCGCTGGTTGATTCGGTTTTCCGCGATGCGGAATCGGTGCAAGGAACGGCGCATCAGTTTCAAGTAACACGTGATCAATCGGGCACCACTGAGCTGCACGTCGAACGTCTTCTGCTGATTTAAATGTAACGATTCCGCTAAACGACAAATATGCGCCACGTTCTACGCATGCGCGTGCTTCTGCTTCGTCGCCAGTGAAGCAATGGAAAATGGTTCGTGCAGGTACGCCTTCAGCATCGAGCACATCAAATGTGTCTTGCCAGGCATTACGCGTGTGAATAACAAGCGGTAGGTCGAGCTGATTCGCTAACTGAATTTGTGCTGCAAACACTTCGCGTTGCACGTTTCGGTCGGAGTGGTCGTAGTAGTAATCGAGGCCGCATTCACCAATGCCAACTACTTTTTTCGATCCAAGAAACGGCGTAACGGTGTCAACTCCATTTTTTGCATCGTGCGGGTGCAGGCCAACGGTTGCCCATACGTTTTCGTGCTGAGCGGCGATAGCGATTGCTTGCTGTGTGGTTTCTGCATCGGTGCCGATCACAATCATTTTGCTCACGCCAACTTCGCGTGCAGCCGCAATTGCGTTTACTTGACCGCCTGGAATGTTGTCTTCGTACACATGGCAATGAGTGTCGATCCACTCAAGTGTTGGACTCATACGGTGAGACGAGGGAAGAGCGGCTGACCCTTCACCACTGTTGTGCCGCCTGTGTACTGACCCCACTTGGTGTCTGCATGAATACGAAGGTCGGTGATGTTGCCGGTAAGACCAATGCGATTCCAAATTTCTTGCGTAGTAGTTGGCAGAGCAGGGTTAGCGAGAATTGTGACAATGCGCAGCGCTTCAAGCGCGTCGCCCATCACAGTATTCACTGCGTCACCTGGTTCCATCTTCCACGGTTCGTTGTCTTCGAGATATGAATTCGTTGCACCAATCAGTTTCCATGTGGCTTCAAGTGCCTTGCTTGGTTGCACAGAAGCCCAAGCTTGTGAAGTTTCTGCAACGGCGGTTGCCGCAATTGCTGCAAGAGGGCTGTTTGCCGATGACGCTGGACCGATGCCGCCACATTTCTTTTCAACAACAGTTGCAACACGTGCTGCCAAGTTGCCAAGGTTGTTCGCAAGGTCACTGTTGAAGCGTTTTATCAAACCTTCGTCGCTGAAGTCGCCATCATTGCCGTATGTAGTTTCGGCCAACACGTAGTAACGGAAGCCATCAACACCAACTACATCAATGAGGTCGAGCGGGTTCACCACATTGCCTGCCGTTTTGGCCATTTTTTCGCCATCGACAAGCAACCAGCCACCAACAGCCCAACCCTTTGGTGGTTCAATGCCTGCGCTCATGAGCATGGCTGGCCAATACACGCAATGGAAACGAATGATGTCTTTGCCAATGAAGTGATAATCCACTGGCCAGTTTTCGGCGAATGCTTTGTCGTCGGTTCCATATCCAACTGCAGTGATGTAGTTAGCGAGCGCGTCGAACCAAACGTATGCAACATGTGATGGATCCCATGGAAGCGGAATTCCCCAGGTGAGTGTCTTGCGACTGACAGAGAAATCATTCAGTCCACCCTTAATGAAACCGAGCACCTCGTTCATTCGAAAGCTGGGAGTAATTGCATTCGGGTGATCTTCGTACCATTTCAGTAATCGATCTTCAAAACGTGACAGACGGAAGAAGTAGTTCTCCTCTTCAACGAATGTCGTTTCTTTTTTGTGGATCGGGCACATGCCCTCAATGAGCTCTTCTTCAATAAAGTATGCCTCGCATGCAACGCAGTATTGACCGCGATACATGTCGACTTCGATATCGCCAGCGTCGAAACATGCCTGCAGCAGTTTCTTTACACCAGCAGCGTGGCGCGGCTCGGTGGTGCGAATGAAATCGTCGTGCGTAATGTTTAGACGGTCCCATGCTTGAGCGAATAGCGGGGCAATGGAGTCGGCAAATTCTTTTGGCGAAACTCCTGCAGCATCGGCTGCCTGCTGAATTTTCAAGCCGTGTTCGTCGGTGCCGGTTAGCAGGTGTACTTCTTCGCCGAGTAGACGGTGCCAGCGCGAAACTGCGTCGGCCACGATGGTGGTGTACGCGTGACCCAAGTGTGGCTTGGCGTTGACGTAATAAATAGGGGTCGTCGCGCTGAACTTTGTCACGGATCCACACTAATAGTCTGACTGGGTGACTTTTGCCTTTGATTTAGCAACAGCGGTAACTGATAACGGCAACGGCGTGTACTCGGGTGCAGTGCATGATGGTTGGGACATTCGCGGAAACGCAAATGGTGGATACGTGATGGCGCTGCTTGCACAAGCAATGCGCAGTGCTGCAAACAGGCCCGATCCAATTTCAATCACGCTGCATTATCTTGCTCCGTTGCCTCCAGGAGATTTCGAAATTCATACTCAGGTCATTAAGCAAGGTCGCAGGTTCACCACGGTCAGTGCGTCAATGATGTTCGGTGGTCGTGAAGCAGTGCGAGCAATTGGCGCGTTCAGTGAAGCACCGGCAGTTGATGGCGCAATGCGACACAACGAAACACCGCTCAGCGACCTTCCCTCTTTTGAAGAATGCATGCGCCGAACCGAGACCGGCGAGGCGGTGCCGCTTGCATTGATGAGCAAACTGGATATGCGCCTGCACCCAGACGACCGCGGTTTTGCAATTGGCAAGCCCAGCGGCGTTCCACGCATTCGCGGGTGGTTTGCATTTGCCGACAATCGTCCGAACGACACATTGTCTGTGTTGCTTGCAGCTGATGCGTTTCCGCCACCAGTGTTTAACTTGCTTGCTGTTCCAGGTTGGGTGCCAACCGTGGAGTTCACCGTGCACATGCGTGCAGTGCCTGCACCTGGCCCATTGCGCTGCGAATTCAACACCAAAGAAATTCAGGGTGGAATGTTTGAAGAGGATGGAATTATTTGGGACGAAAATGGAGTGCTTGTCGCACAGTCGCGACAGATTGGGTTAATTCCGCTTTGATCGTTATTTGATCATGAGCGCAAGTTCGTACACCTTGCGCTTTGGTGCACCAAATTTGGCGGCCACTCGTGCAGCTGCGTCTTTCTTGCTTGCTCCGCTATTCAATTCATCGCGCAGCGCTTGATTCAATTCATCGTCTGTCGGTGGTGCAGGTGGTTTCGCACCTTCAAGAATGAGTACGTATTCACCGCGTGGCTCTTCCGACTTTGAATGCTTATGCGCATCGTGCAGCGTTCCGCGCCACATTTCTTCGTGCATCTTTGTTAACTCGCGAGCAAGCACCACGCGGCGTAACGAGCCACATGCAACTTCAAGGTCGGCAAGTGTGCGTTCAAGTCGATGTGGAGCTTCGTACAACACCACGGTGCGTTGTTCGTCAACAAGTTGGGCAATACGGTCGCTTCGTTCGCCACCACTGCGTGGAAGGAAACCTTCGAACACGAATCGTGAAGTTGGCAAACCGCTCATCACCAGCGCCATGGTGAGTGCAGATGGTCCGGGAATTGACGACACGGTGATGCCGGCAAGTACTGCTGCCTTCACTAGTCGTTCGCCTGGGTCGCTAATGCCGGGAGTTCCAGCATCGCTCACTAATGCAACTTCAGTTCCGCCCAGCAGTTTGCCCACCACTTCATCGCAGGCATCAAACTCGGTGTGTTCGTTAATGACAATGTATTTCTTGCCCGAAATGCCGAGATGTTGCAGCAGCATTCCCGTGCGGCGCGTATCTTCACAGCACACCACGTCGGCTGCTTGCAGTGCTTCAACTGCGCGAGGAGAAATGTCGCTTAAGTTTCCAATTGGTGTTGCCACCAGCGTGAGTGTTCCTAAGTTCATGAGTTTCTCACTTCAATCACATCGCCAACCTTAAGGTTCCAGCGTTCAAATGAACCAGCACTTGCTTCAACGACCGTTTTGCAACGGCTCACTGGCGCAGAAATACGGAGCGGCTTCACGCGTTCTGTTTTTATCACCGTTCCGAGTGCATCCAAATATGCAACATCCAATGGCACTTTTACGCCAATGGTGTGAATCCACTTGCACTGTGTGATCACCATCGCGTTCGTCAATTGAGTACGCCCGATTACTCCCTTGCGACGGCTTTGTGGACTATCAGCAACATCGGCACTCGCTAACACGTCTCCCGATCGCATCAGCCATGCTTCACGAAATTCGGTATTCATCGTTGCTTAGCTGTTGTGGCGAATTTCGAGCACGTCGCCGTCAACTACTTCGTAGTCTTTGCCTTCAACGCGAATCTTGCCCACGTCCTTAGCTTTGTTCCACGAACCAATTTCCAACAGTTCGTCCCATGCAATGACGTCCGCGCGAATGAATCCGCGTTGCAAGTCGGAGTGAATCTTTCCTGCGCACTCCGGTGCTTTTGCGCCGGCGTTAAATGTCCACGCGCGAGTTTCCTTTTCGCCAGTGGTGAAATATGTGCGCAAACCAAGTAGGTGATACGCGGAACGAATCATGCGGGGAAGTGCACCTTCACCAAGGCCAAGTGCCTCGAGCATGTCAATGCGATCTTGTCCGGTGAGTTGTGCTGCTTCGGCTTCAAGTTGCACGCTCATGCCCAACACTTCAATGTTGTGTTCGCTTGCCGAACCTGGAGGTGCAAGCTCTGCACGCACGCGTGCTTCCATTTCTGGAATGGTGTCAAGCGCATCTTCTGCAACGTTGACCACTGCAAGAACTTGGCGTGTGGTGAGCAAGAAGTGTGGTGCAAGGAGTTCGAGGTCGTCTTTGCTTAAACCTGCGCGGTACAGCGGGCGACCTTCTGCAAGGTGGGACTGTGCGCGTTCGAGCGCGCCCATCTCGTCGCCAAGCGACTTGTCCATGCGCGCAGCTTTTTGTGCGCGATTAATTCGTGTCTCAACTGTTTCCAAGTCGGCAAGTGCAAGTTCAATTTCGACAACACGCAAATGTTCGAGTGGGTCGGACGGACCAGGAATGTCGTCGTCAACAAACGCGCGAAGCACAAACACAATCGCATCTACTTCGCGAATGTTGGCAAGAAACTTGTTGCCAAGTCCTTCACCTTTACTTGCGCCTTCAACGAGTCCGCCAATGTCAACCACTTCAACAGTTGCGTACACGGTGCGCTGTGTCTTCGACATTTCAGCAAGTGCTTCAAGACGTGGGTCGAGCACTTTGGCCACACCAATGTTTGGGTCCTTCGTGGCAAATGGGTAAGGGGCGGCCAAGGCAGCACCGTTCGTGAGTGCGTTATATAAAGATGACTTGCCGGCATTGGGCAAGCCGACGAGGCCAAAGCGTTCCATAAGAGACTGTCACGCTATCTGTGAGCCCGATGTGGCATGGGGTTTAGTAATTGTTACTATGGCGGTAGTAGTAATTCCCCAACCGCTCAGGGAGCCCATTGTGACTGCATTTGACCTCGATCTCAGCAAGTACTCCCTTGGCTGGAGCGACGAAGCCGAGTACGCCTTCAAGCCTGAAAAGGGTTTGAACAAGCAAGTGATCGAACAGATCTCGTGGTGGAAGGGCGAACCGAAGTGGATGCGCGACTTGCGCTTGCGCTCGCTACAAACTTTTGAACGCAAGCCGATGGCACCGTGGTTCGACATCAACATGCCAGACCTCGACTTCCAAGACATCTTTTATTACTTGAAGCCAGCAACTGCTCAAACCGATGAGTGGGAAGACTTGCCAGAGCAAATGAAGAAGACGTACGAAAAGCTTGGTATTCCAGAAGCCGAGCGTAAGTACCTTGCCGGCGTTACTTCACAGTACGACTCGGAAGTGGTGTATCACCGCAACCGTATTGAATTAGAAGAGCAAGGCATTTTGTTCTGCGACATGGACACCGCGCTTCGCGAATACCCAGACTTGGTGAAGCAGTACTTCGGTTCGGTTATTCCAATGGGCGACAACAAGTTCAGCGCGCTCAATACTTCGGTGTGGTCGGGCGGCTCGTTCATTTATGTTCCACCAGGAGTGGAATGCGAAATGCCATTGCAGGCGTACTTCCGCATTAACAGCGAAAACGCTGGTCAGTTTGAGCGCACGCTCATCATTGCCGACGAAGGCTCAAAGGTTCACTACATCGAAGGTTGCTCTGCACCGGTATACACCAATGACTCGTTGCACTCTGCTGTTGTGGAAATCATCGTGAAGCCGAGTGCGCACGTTACGTACACCACCATTCAAAACTGGTCGCCAAACGTGTACAACTTGGTAACCAAGCGTGCACGCGTAGAAGCAGAAGGCCACATGGAATGGATCGACGGAAACATCGGTTCCAAGCTGACCATGAAATACCCAAGCGTGTATCTCATGGGACCAAAGGCAACGGGTGAAGTGTTGTCGGTTGCTTATGCAGGTGCTGGACAACATCAAGACGCCGGCGCAAAAATGGTGCACGCTGCACCAGAGACATCGTCAAAGATTGTGTCGAAGTCCATCTCGAAAGATTCGGGCATCACTACATACCGCGGACTCGTGCGCATTGAAGAAGGCGCAACCAATTGCAAGAGCCACGTACAGTGCGATGCACTCATCTTGGACGATCAGTCAGAAAGCCGCACCTTCCCGTACATGGAAGTGGGCGAGCGCGATGCACAAATTGGTCACGAAGCAACCGTTTCCAAAATTGCAGACGAGCAGTTGTTCTATTTGATGAGCCGTGGTCTTACTCAGGAACAGGCAATGGGCATGGTGGTGAACGGCTTTATCGAGCCTGTAACCCGCACATTGCCAATGGAATATGCCGTTGAGTGGAGCCGCCTCATTGAGTTGCAAATGGAAGGCTCGGTTGGCTGAGTAACACCAGCTTTTCACCGAGATACTGAAGTTATGTCCATGAGGTCGGAGTGCAAGAACTTTGAAAGCCGCACCTATGCAAGCGGTGACACGGTTCGAAAGTGCAACCTCGACTTAGCTCCTGATGCGCCATGGCGTTGCCCGGAAAATTGTGAAAAGTACGAGCCACGTATGGCCGATGTTGCTTGGGCACATGGCTCACTTGTTCCACCAGCAACTCCGGTAGCGCCAGCAAGTTTGGACGACGGAACTGCAGCGGCAGTGTTGGACGAAGCCGAGGCAATTATTAACGCTGTGTTTGGCGAAGTTGTTGCCGACATGAACGACAAGCGCAAAAACAAGAAGAAACTTCGCGATAAGAAAAAGAAGAAAGATAAATGACCACCGCACTCGCACTCCCCAGCACAGAAGAAGAGATTTGGCGCTACAGCCGCATTAACGAACTTGACATGTCGAAGTTCGCAAGCGGCAAGTTGACAACAACCGTTGAAGGCGGCGAAGGTGTGCAACTTGCAGGTGCGGCTGCAACTGCACTTGTTGGTGCTGGCATGCATGTGCAACCAGACGTGTTTGCGCAGTTGAACACCGACACCCCAGATGTCATTGCCTTGCACATTGGCAAGAACAAGGTGCACACACAAACTGTTGTCATTACCCATTCAGTAGACAAGTCGGGCGTTGTTGCATACCCACGCTTAGTCATTGACGCAGCCGAAAACAGCGAAATCGTTGTTGTTGAGCGGTTCACTTCTGCCGACAACGTGCATTCACTTGTTGTTCCAGTTGTTGAAGTGCATGCTGAGCAATCTGCGCGCGTGACGTACTTGGCAATTAACGAACTCGGCAAGAACACATGGCAAATTGGTCACCAAGTTGCAGTGGGCGAGCGCGACAGCAACGTGCGCTTGTTTACCGTTGCATTGGGCGGTGACTACGCACGCATGCGCGCCGAAGTTCGTCTTGTTGGCCAAGGTGCAAGCGCGCAACAAACTGCGTTGTACTTTGCAGACGGAACGCAAATGCACGACTTCCGCACCTTGCAGTCGCACGAGGCTCCACGTACACACAGCGACCTCTTGTTTAAGGGCGCAGTGAAAGACACATCGAAGAGCGTGTACACGGGCCTCATCAAGATCACCGAAAACGGTACGAAAACTGAAGCTTTTCAGACCAACCGCACACTCACGTTGTCACGTGGTGCGTGGGCAGAAAGCGTGCCAAACCTCGAGATTGAAACCAACGACGTGAAGTGCAGCCACGCCAGCACCGTTGGTCCAATTGATGACGATCAGCGCTTCTATTTGGAAAGTCGCGGAGTGCCGCCAGAAATTGCTGAACGCCTCGTGGTGTTCGGATTCTTCGATGAAGTAATCGATCGCCTTCCACAGTCCGAATTCCTTGCCGGCATTCGCGACAAAGTGATTGCAAAGTTGGGAGTAACCAAATGAGCGCTGTAGCCGTATGCAAGCTTTCCGAAATTGAATCAGGAAAAGTTCGCAAGTTCACCGTTGATGGTCGCGCAATTGCCGTTGTTCGCATTGACGATGCCGTGTACGCCATTGGCGATCGTTGCAGTCACGCCGATGTTTCGCTTTCCGATGGCGATGTGCTGTGCGATTCGAAAGAACTCGAATGCATCAAGCACGGAAGCGCATTCAGCCTTGTAACGGGTGTTCCAAACACGCTTCCTGCAACTCAGCCAGTGCCGGTGTATGAAGCCAGCGTGGTGAATGGCGAAGTCATGATTTCGGTAGGAGACGCAAAATGAGCACACTCGAAATTCGCGACCTGCAAGTTTCGGTTGGTGGAACACAAATTCTCAATGGCATCACGCTCACCATTAACAGTGGAGAAGTGCATGCAGTCATGGGCCCAAACGGCGCTGGCAAGTCAACGCTGTCTGCAGCGATCATGGGCAAGCCTGGTTACGAAATAACAGGTGGGTCGGTAAAGCTTGATGGTCAAGACGTACTTGCAATGCCAACGTGGCAACGTGCTGTTGCCGGTTTGCACCTTGTTATGCAGTACCCAACCGAAGTGCCTGGCGTAAAACTGAGCGAAGTACTGAGTGAAGCGCTTACTGCGCGTCACGCAACATTGCCTAACTTGAACAAGACCATCAACGAAGAAGCCGCACGAATCAGTTTTGATAGCGAATTGGTGAACCGCGCAGTGAATGTCGACTTCTCGGGTGGCGAAAAAAAGCGCAATGAAACATTGCAGCTTGCAGTGTTGAAGCCAAAGATTGCCATCTTGGACGAGTTGGACTCGGGTCTCGACATTGACGCATTGCGCGACTGTGCAATGCGCGTTGAAGACGCCACCAATGAAACGGGAATGGGTGCATTGGTCATTACGCACTACAGCCGTTTATTCGAAGAATTGAAGCCAGACTTCGTGCACATTTTGGCCAAGGGTCGCATCGTGAAGAGTGGTGGCCCAGAGTTGGCCGATGAACTTGAGCGCGACGGCTATGCCGCGTACGCGGAAGTGGCAAAATAACTGTTCATGACCGCGGGCTGGATTGAACAAAACAATTCGCTGTACCGCAAGTTTGAGTTTGCCAATTTCTTAGAAGCCTTTGGTTTTATGACCAAAGTTGCGCAAATTGCCGAAGAACAAGATCATCACCCCGATTGGTCGAACTCGTGGAATGTCGTTGAAATCAATCTGTGCAGTCACGACAAAGGTCGCACCGTTACAGCGCGTGATCATCGGCTTGCGGAATCAATTAATTCAATGCTGAAAGAGAGTGCATCATGAGCGATATTCACCCAAACGTTGTGCGCGTAGTTGCTGCAGCAAAAGAGCGTGGTCTCGACATTGCGACAAAACGTTTTCCTGAAGGAACCAAGACTGCCGCAGATGCGGCAGCGGCAATTGGAGTATCCGTTGGTCAAATTGTGAAGAGCTTGGTATTTGGTGTTGACGGAGAAATTGTTATGGCGTTGGTGAGCGGATCGAACCAACTAGATGAAAAGAAACTTGCAGCTGCGGCTGGTGGCGCAAAATGTGCGCGAGTAGATGCCGACGCAGTGCGTGATGCAACTGGTTATCCAATCGGTGGCGTCCCTCCCTTCGGCCACAGCACTCAACTGCGTGTGTTCGTTGACCCGGACTTATTGCAGTACGACGAGGTGTGGGCAGCAGCCGGAACGTGGAATGACAACTTCGGTGCTGCACCTGCGGACATTGTTCGCGTTAGCGGTGGAGTGGTCACCGACCTGAAGCGCACCTAAATCATCGATTCCTAATGGCTCGTTGAAGTTATCCTCGACACATGACCGATAGACCTGTGCTTCACCTCTCGTTGCCAGTGGATGATCTTCTCGCTGCAAGGTCTTTCTACGAACACACACTCGGGTGTCGTATTGGACGTGAGCGAGAAGACTGGTTTGATGCCTGGTTCTACGGCCTACAGCTAACGCTGCAGTTGAGACCGCTTGAAGTAATGACTGTCAGCCAACAGGGTGTTCGGCATTTTGGAGTCGTCCTTCCCTCATTGACAGAGTTTGATGAACTTGTTAATCGCGTTGCTGCATCCGGGCATGCTTGGATTTCAAAACCTGAGAAACACGTCGATGCCGAGTTAAACGGAAAACTTGGAGGGAAACTCGCAGATCCCAGCGGAAACATCATTGAAATCAAGTTCTATGCGGATAGCGCTGACTATTTGAGTTGAGTTGCTTAAACCAAACTTGGCGTGCCTCCCTTGCGCGAGTGACACAGATCAGATGACTTAGAGGGAAGTGGCAAGAGTTGCAGCGCTGATTGCGAGCATGCCAATGGCTGGAAGGATTCCCTTGAGGCGATCCTTCACTCGGATGTGAGCCCCAACGGCGAGGACAAAGTAGATCGATAAGCCCACGGCGGCGGCAGTTCCGATTTTGACGACCGTGAGACCGACAATCAATCCAGTCGCTGCTGCGATCTTGATCAGGCCGAGAACAGTGCAGAGGTTGGGCGGACAATGAACTGTTTCAGCCGCTTTCATGACGCTCGGTAGCTTGAGAAAGTCTCCCATCGCCGATGCTGTACAGAGAACAGCAAGTACGACACTGAGGAAAGAGTTTGCTGAATCCACTATTGCGAATAATAACGCGTGAGCGATACTCGCCTTAGTCAGTTGTTTACGAAATCCATTGTTGGATCGTTGGCTGGCCGATTCGTAAGGGGTTGTTTAAACCAACAGTGGCGTGCCTCCCTTTGGTCACAGCACACAACTGCGTGTTTTCGTTGATCCGGACTTGTTGCAATACGACGAAGTGTGGGCGGCTGCGGGAACATGGAACGACAACTTCGGTGCAAATCCGAATGACATCGTGCGTGTCGCTGGTGGCGTTGTCACCGACCTGAAACGAATCTGAATCTGAGTTACCAAAGTTCAGAAATGTTTGTTTACTAGAGTTTTGAACAATGTCGGTAGTTCTTCGCGCAGCAACAAGTAGCGATTCGCGCCAGTTGAAGAATTGGGACCTTGATGAAGCAGTTGGATATTCGGGTGGGGACGATGACAGCTACGACTGGGACTATGAATTGCCTCGGAATGTCGATTGGCGCGAGTTTCTGATAGCGGAGGTCGACGCAGTGCCAATCGGAATGATTGTCCTCATTCACGTTTTGCGGGAGGAAAGTCACTACTGGGGACAGGATGCCCCAGATGATGCTTGGGCTATTGACATTTGGATTGGAGATCAAAAGCATCGGTCCAAGGGGTATGGAACTTCGATGATGCAGCAAGCGTTGCAGAGATGTTTTGTTGATCATGGCGCGAGTTCGGTGCTGATTGATCCACTACAAACAAATCATCGCGCAATCAAGTTTTACCGTCGAGTTGGTTTCAGGGATGTTGGTCCAAGACGATTTGAGAATGATGATTGCTTGGTGATGTCCATTACACGCGACATGTTTGAGAACTGACCTTTGATTACAGACCTGAAACGGGACTGATTACTGTGGTCATATGAGCGATCAATTTGGAGTAAATGCAGTCGGCACTGTTCGTTGTTCCCGTGTTGCGCCGGAAGATGATTCATGGGATGAAGAGACTTCCCACATCGAGATGATTGAACCATTTGATAAGCGATCATTGATGGGGCTTGCAGACTTCTCGCATTGCATTGTTGTGTATGTGTTTGACAAGGCCGCTTGGGATGAGTCGAAAATGTCGCGACATCCAAGAGGGAATAAGGATTGGCCAGAAGTCGGCATATTTGCGCAACGTGCAAAGGATCGGCCGAATCGTCTCGGTGTAACGGTGTGTCAGGTCCTTGAAGTGAATGACTCAACGGTTCGTGTTGCCGGTCTTGATGCGATCGATGGAACGCCAGTAGTTGATATCAAACCATGGATGGCTGAGTTCGGTCCTCGCGGCGATGTTTCGCAGCCGTCATGGTCTACGGAACTGATGCAGGGCTATTGGTAAAAGTCACTGACCACAAGCGCGCTTAGAGAAAATCCGTAGTTGCGAAATAAAGTACTTACATGGCAAATAGTGACGAAACAAGCCGAGTGCTTCGTGCCTATGCCGAAGCTTGGCTTGCTTCAGATCTTGAAAAAGTATTGGCTTCGTATCACGATGACATTGAATTGCATTACATGGGGGAGAGCCCTCTCGCTGGAACGCATCGAGGTCGTGACGCTGCATTCACTGTTCTCGCACAGGCTTCAACACGTACTGCACGCAAGTTGATCGACGTGGAAGACGTTCTTGTTGGAGAATCGTTAGGCGCCTTGATTGCTGTTGAAGACCTCGGCAGCCCAGCTCGGCGTGTGAAGCGTGTACTTCTCTATCGAGTGCAAGACGAGAAGCTTCGTGAATGCTGGCTCTTCGATGAAGACCAGCGCTTTATTGATTCAATGTGGTCCAAGGAAGGATGAATAAATGTTAGAGATGCGTGGTGTGTGTGAAAAGTGCTCGGTTGAATTGACCGATGCAGGGGACGCACTTATCTGCAGTTTTGAGTGCACCTTTTGTGTGAGTTGTGGAAATCAAATGGACAATCGCTGTCCGAACTGCGGTGGAGAGTTGGTTAAACGTCCGCGCCGCGTTGCCAGCTGAATTCAGTCAACTAGCGAGTTGTCATAGCCTTAGACGACTCACTTCAACAGAATGAAACAAAACTCGTTTCCTTCTGGGTCGCTCATGACTTGGAAGAAGTTTGCAGGCTCTTCATGCACAACTCCGTGTCTAGTTGCGCCGATCTGAGTGCTTGATTCGATGGCTGCATCAATGTCGGCCACGTCCAGGTCTAAATGCACTCGATTCTTTACTTGTTTCTCTTCCGGAACCTTCTGAAATCCCATCATTCCAATGGTTGGAACGTTTTCAAGCATCAGGTAATCATCTGGTGATTCAGCCATGAGATTCCCGCCAACAAGTTGTTGCCAGAACGAGAGCAACGAACGAGGATCGTGGCAGTCGATTGTTATTGCAAGTGGACGGGCGATCGGTGACATGTTCGTCAGATTAACCAAACGATGTCGACTTTAGAAGTCGAAGATGTCGCCAAGAACTCCGGTCATCTTCTTTTTCTTTGGGTACTTCATTGCTCTGGTGCGCTCGTATTCGTCACTGTCATCGCGACGCATAGGGCGAGGGGCTGGGTTGCCAATAGAAGGCGAAGCATCGTTGCTTGCTCGCTCGATGATTTTGTCCAACTCGCCACGGTCTAGCCACACACCCCTGCAATCTGGGCAGTAATCAATCTCAATTCCTTGACGATCTGCCATATCGAGGGTCGTGGAGCAACTTGGACGCTTCATGAATTACCTCTCTTGTTCGGGGTGACAGTGGAAAACTAATTCAGATTTTGGAGAAATGGACATCGCCCCAGTTCGCAATCGGGATTGAGGGTGCAAGTATTTCGATCCCATTTTTCGCAAATTACAAGCAAGCGAAGTAGAGATCAAACATCAACTTGCTGAAGCGTTGATCCCACGTAATGCTTCGCGGGTTGCAACAGTGTTTTTTTGAGGATGTTGTTTTAGGAATCGTTGAACTGACTTTCTGTCAAGTTTTGCGATATCCCGTAGGGCCCAGCCAATGGCCTTTGCAATGAAGAACTCCTCGTTTGACCAGTGGCGATCGCAAATTTCAAACACACGTTCGATGTCGGTGTTTTTTCTCCAGCTGCGTTGATGCCCGATGGCTGCTCGAATGAGCCAGCGATTATTGGACTCGGACCATTCATCGATGATTGACGTTGCGTCGTACCGAAAGCACAGGGGGCTAACTGTTGCAGAAACCAAACCATCGACTGTGTCCCACCATGGCTTGGTGATCAGCAGTTGCTCTACATATTCAGCGAGAAAGTATTCGTCAGTGCACTTGATCCATGTGTCAACAAGGTCAAATGCTGCATAGTGAAATTCACGCTCTCGGCATTGCATGAGAGCGAGTGCTGTGGTCCCCAGTTCATCGCTTGACGGTGTAGGCAAGTCTTTCCACGCGCCTTTAGTGAGAAGACGTCTATCCGGCGCACTGATTCCAATGAATGGGGCAATGCCTTTCATGTAGGCAAATGCACCTTCGGCTTTTTCTGAGTTTTCCTGATTGCGAAACGCATGTTTAGTTGCGCTGACTACTTGATTTTTCCAGGAAGTCAATGTTGCCTCAAATACTCAATTGGTAAGTCAAGCCTTGTTCTCGAGAGTCACCATTTGGGCACATCTCCTCCGATTTTCCAATCAATTGAAAACCTGCACGTTCGGCAGTGCGACGAGATGCAATATTGGTTTCCGCAATGGTTGCTTGCAACGTATGGGCATTGCCCAAACGTTTTGCGTGTGTGCGAAGTACCTGCAAAGCCGTAGACGCTGCGCCAGATTTTCTTCCCCAAGGAGCAACCCAATAGCCAACACTTGCTACGCCATCAGTGATGTGGTGAATGCCGCAAACACCAACTGGTTCCTGAGAGCGAATATCAATAATTGCCCATGCTGCAAGATCGCCATTGTTGTCGGCAATAAAAGACTCGGCGTGCTGTTGCGTATAGGGGCTAGGAACTTTCGTCCAGCGTTGCACTTCTTCGTCTTGGCATGCGCGAGTAATCCACTCTGCATCGGAGGCCTCTAGGCCACGAAGACGGTGGCTGAGTAGTGCAAAGTAAACCTGGTTGATCATCGTGTCATCGGTGATGGTTTCGCCGGCTTTTGTCCAGTACTCACTGTGACTGGCGCGGAAGTCTGCGGCATTTAGGTCGCCTTCGGCTTCAGCTAGCGCAAATTCATCGGGAACATCGGCAAACCGAGTGACCTCAACGCGTGTCACTTGAAGTGTGGCGACATGTCGCATGTCGTTGTCGACCATGGCAAGGCATTCACCGACGACCTCAACCTCTTCACCCTCTTTTTCATAATCGCTAGCCAAGCCTGCCGTTGCACGCTTATTGCCATTGATGATGAAGTTGATGAGGTTCTCGCGACTTTTACCTGGAGAACCGAACTCAATATCTCGTAGTCCATCAATTATCGGAAACATGATGAAAAATTTATCCAAAATACTCCGCGATCTTGATGTACATGGGAATTCCAACAATCAAATTGAATGGAAAGGTAATTCCAAGCGATGCAGTGACGTAAATGCCAGGACTTGCTTCGGGAAGTGCAATGCGAATTGCTGCTGGAGCAGCAATGTAGGAGGCGCTTGCAGCGAGAGTTGCCATTACTGCAACACCGCCCACAGACATGCCAGCAGCAGAACCCAGCACGGCACCTATGGAACCATTGATTAATGGAACAACAATCCCCAAAATGACAACGCGGATTCCGGCGCCATTGAAGTCACGCAATCGATTGGCAGCAATTGCTCCGAGTTCGATGAGGAACAATGTCAGTGCGCCAGAGAACAATCCAACAAACAATGGATCGGTTGGTGTGAGTCGGTCGGGTCCAACGATTAGGCCAATTGAGAGTCCGGCAACGAGAAAGGCAATGCTCTTGCCGCGAACAACTTCGGATAATCCAGATTTCCAATCGGTTCCTGCCGAGAATTTGTGAGCAAGAAACAGTGCGACAATAATGCCAACAATTTCAAGCACTGCAAGAAGTCCCGAGACGAATCCTTCATAGGCAATGCCTTGGGAATCCAAAGTGGAAAGAAGCACGGTGAATGTAACTGCAGAGACAGAGCCGTAATGGGCGGCGAGTGCTGCAGCATTAGTGATATCCAACTTCGCGGTTTTTCGGAATAGGGCATAGGCGATAAGTGGCGTGATTACACCAATTGCAATTGCTGCCAAGAGCGGTTGCCAAAGTTCTGAAGGGGAAGAAACCGAGAGCGCTTTTCCTCCCTTGATGCCAATTGCTAGGAGAAGAAACGTAGAAAGAATTGGGTACAGCGCATCGGGAATCCGAAGATCAAATTTCAAGAGTGTTGCAATGAGAGCAACGACAAATGCAATCACGGGTGCTGTCAGAATGTTGTCTACGAGAATGCTTGAAAGAATCACGAGCGTTTCACTTTCTTTAGTAGCGGTGTAACAATTGCGTGAATGTTGTGCTCGGCTTCGAGTGGGTGGCGCAGAGGTTTTTCCAGATCGACCGAATAGACATTGTTGCGACCCACTTTTTTCACTGAGATATAACCCGCATCAATGAGTTCGTGAACGATGCGGTGCGCGGTACGTTCTCGTACGCCGACCAGTTCAGCAACTTCACTCAGGCGTACATCTGGATTCTTTGCAACACACACCAACACATGGGCGTGATTCGACAGGAATGTCCAGTTTTGAGAACTCTCAACAGGAACTGGTTTGCTTGGCACAAATACATGATATCAATATCATGTATTATAAATCAACCTTTTTTGGGCTTGATTTCGGCGATTCGAACCTTTGCCAGCGAGGAAAGCAGCGCGGTATCTACCTTCCAGTCGAGCGGCACCTGAAACGTGTACTTGTTGACTGTGTAGGGCTCGAGTTTCTTTAGATTTTTGTCGAGTGCATCAACGCTGAATGGGTTGATGGTGATGTGATTCTTGGAAACCGATAGCCCAATTACGTATTCCTTGCCCGAACGGAGCATGGGCTGATTCCAGGCCATGACAAGTTCAAGTCCCTTATGTTTTGCTGTTACTGCGTCAAATATTGTTTTCATCGTTTTTGCAGTTTTTGGCTCAAGTTTTTTGAAGTAGCTGTCGGGGCCGTCAAATCTCTTCGAGGTAGTTGAGCCTCTGAAGTACATCACCAACGCGTTTGCATGAGCCTGGCTGAATCCGTAGTTCTCTTTCAGATACGCAATCTGTTCGGGGTACTTATCGGTTTCAAGATCTTTCAGGCGCTTTAGCCAAAACGCGACCTTTTCGCCATGCTTCTTCTCGATTGCAGGGAAGAATTTGCTTCGATCACCATCTGCGGCAGCCATAGTTAGACAATACTTCTTGTATGCAAGAAATTCTTCCCGACCTTGCCACACAGACTCCTCTGTGGCTTGCATTGTTAACAGTGGGAGTGAACGCAATAGTTGGAGCATTACGTGCATCTTCTGATGACGAGCACCACTGGGACATCGTCGGCCTTTCAACGTTTGCTGTGTTGATGGGATTAGGCGGTGGATTCATTCGCGACATCTTGTTGGGAAATACTCCTGTAGAAAGCTTGCGCACTCCGTGGTATCTCGTCACTGTGCTTGTGGGCATTGGTCTGGTTTTGCTTTTTGGTAGGCGAATTTCTGGTGCTCAGCAACTGGTTGCGTTATTGAATTCAGTGGCGCTTGGATTGTTTGCAGTAACTGGAACTGCGTATGCATTACGCGCCGACCTGCCGATTGTTTCTGCGGTGTTTGTTGGCGTGGTCTCGGCTGTGGGTGGAGGAGTGCTGGTGTCCGTCATTAAAGACGAAGTGCCAGAAATTTTGTTGACCAGTGCACCAAATGCATTGTTGGCACTTGCCGTAAGTGGTATGTATGCAGCAACCGATGTATGGGAGTCGCAAGCTGCCGGAGTAGCAGGCATTGCAACAGCGATTATTGCGAACTATTTGGCACAGCGATTCGGCATTCGTACTCGTCGTGCAACGAATCCATCAGCAGTGTTGCTTACACGTAAAGACTCCGCAGAGTACTTGGACTAGAGAAGGGTTTTGGGATTGTGGATGACGCGATTGAAGACCAAGTAAAGAAGGCATGCTTCTCGTGCGAGTCGCCTCTTGCAACTGCATGGAACACATCTGAAGGAACGGCATGGCTATGCCGCGAATGTGCGAACTTGAATGGGCTTGGCTGCCCGTAGTTAAGCGAGTACTTTGCGAAGACCGCGCGTAGCAGTATCGCCAATCTTGTTGAAGACTATCCCTAACAACAAGTTCATTGGTGCAATGACCCAGTTTGCGGTAAGCGTTGCATCATAAATGACATCGCAGCCAGTTGCAGTCGGCGTGATAGTCACGCGGTCAACGGAAGTGAACAGCGTATTTACGCCCTTGACCAGAACATTTCGTGGGGCGTCGTATTCGGTGGTGGTGTAGCGGAGAGTTGAATTAGTTCCGCCGAAACCTTTCACCGTTACATCGAAGATGGTTCCGAGGCCTGCTCCGTCGCCTTTCACCTGTTCCACTTTGACCACGCCTTTGTCCCACTGCGCAAAGTTGCGAAGGTCTGCCATGTAGGCAAATGCTTGCTGTGGCGACATTGAACTAGGAATGGTGGTGACGTATCTGGCCATGAGTTCACCGTACAGCAGTGCACACAACTACCAGCATGCGTAAGGTTCACCTTGTGTCACATGTGGTTTGCCCAGCACCAGTACAGCATCCAGTCATGAAACAGCAGTGGCGTGACCTTGCCTACATCCACTGGGCATATGAACCTGCGGTTGTTCAGGCCTTGCTTCCTGAAGGTATTGATGTGGACACATTTGACGGCAAAGCCTGGGTCGGGTTAATTCCGTTTTCGATGCGCAACATTTCGTTTCCGTTTATTCCGCCTGTGCCATATTTCGGATCATTTCCTGAAGTGAATGTACGCACGTATGTGAAGCGCAATGGCGTGCCGGGAGTGTGGTTCTTTTCTCTCGATGTGAACAGACTGATTCCAGCAGTTGTTGCGCGCACAACGTATTTCATTCCCTATTGCTGGGGAAAGGCTTCGCATGAAAAAGTTGAGGCAAAACTGTTGACTTCAGTTACTCGACGCTGGCCTTCAAAGTCGTCTTCACGTATTGAGTTATCTATCGGAGAAAGAATTGAATCGCCTAGTGATCTGGCGCATTTTCTTTCTGCTCGATGGGGGCTGTACTCAAAGGGATTCGGTGGAAAGCTTCGCTATGCACCTGTCGATCACGAACAATGGCAACTGTACGAAGCCAGCATTGTTGGCCTTGATGATCATTTGGTAACAGCAGCAGGTTTACCCACGCCAACTGGTGAAGCACATGTGATGTTTTCGCCTGGCGTGTCAGTGAGGATTGGCAAGCCTCGCAAGGCTTAGTTATTGCTGAACGTTTTTGGGTTTTGCTTTTGTCGTAACGCCGAGTGACGCGATGGTGGCAGGAACAAAAAATGCACGACCGTGGAAAGATACGTCGTCCCAATGTTTGGTTGTCACTGGCGCATGCCACGCACGGATTCGGTAGACAAGGAAAATCAATACCGCCGAATGGAATGTGATGATTGACCACGCAAATCCATCGGTGCCAAGAATGTCAAGAAACGGTGCAGCAAGTAGTGGTCCGATCATGGCGCCTAATCCATAGAGCGTGACAAGTTGCGATGCTGCAGCACCCATCTGTTCGGGAGAAACCCAGTCGTTCGTGTACGCGCTAGCTATCGCATACAGCGGGAAGCTGAGTCCTCCGATGACAAACAACAACACAATGGTCCAGATGCTGTCTGCAGGTTGGTACAGCATGACGATGCTCATCACAATTGCTCCAAGCGTGATGAGCAAACCAATAATGCGTCGGTCAATGTCGTCGGATGCTGAGGAAATTGGCCATGTCAACGCCATTCCGCCTAATTGAATAACTGCAACAAGAACTCCGGTGCGACCGATGCTTAAGCCCTCTCGTGTGGCGTAAATAACGGCCATACCAAGCATTCCGCCATGGGCAAGTCCAACAAGCAGAATGGTGCCGAACCCCGTGGGAACAACACGCGCGAGTTCACGCAACGTGATGTGCTCGCTGTTGTCGATACTTGGGGTGGCTGCCTGTTCCGACATCACCACGGGGATAACTGCGAGTGACGCGATCATTGCAGCGAACGCAAAGCCTGTGAGATTTCGCGCATCAAAGTTGAACACCATTAACTGACCAGCGCCGTAGGCGCCTACGGTCACCACGTTGTATACCGCAAGTAGACGGCCACGGAAACTGTTTGCGGCAAGACCATTAAGCCATGACTCGGCAACAACGTAGAGCCCGGCAAAACAAAAGCCAGTGCTCACTCGCATAATGATCCACACAATGGGTGAATCAAATACTCCGGTTACAAGTACTGAAGCACTGAGCAGTGACGCAAGTGCTGCATACACGCGAATGTGGCCAACCTGTGCAAGAGCACGCAATGTGTACCAAGAACCAAGGAGGAAGCCCGCGTAGTACGCGGTGGTGATACCGCCGCTGACAATGGTGGGTAGCTGTTTTAATTCGGCGCGAATACCGACCATGGTGCTGAACAAACCGGCGGTCACCAGCAATAAGGAGAGTCCCGCAAATAGTCCCCAAGTGGAGAGAAGGATTCGTTTGCGCGTTTGGTTGAGCGAGGGGAGAAAGCGCATCAACTCAGTCAAGCACGAATATCAAGCTCGCTGATGGCATGTTCAACAGGTTTAAGTAAACGTTTGGCAAAGAGTGCATATCCGGTCATCACTACTGCAGAAATGATGAAAGGACCACGAAGCCCAAACACTCGTGCTGCAACACCACCAAACAGTGCGCCGAACGGAACGATTCCCCATGTCACAGTGCGAGAAACGGCATTCATGCGTCCGAGCATGCGCGTTGGAGTGATTTGTTGTCGAAGCGTGGTGTTCAGAGCAATCCACCAACCCGAACCGAGACCTAACACGAGGTGCATCACGATTGCCAAAATTGGTTCCCATGCAACCGCCAACCCAATGGTGGCAATGGCCCAAGCCCACAGCGAAACCTGGAGTGTTCGTGTTTTCCCAAGCTTTGTGGTGATTTTGTCGAGGAAGAAACGACTAATCACCGTTCCCGAAGCAGCACCCACCGATAACGCGGTGAAGGTGATTTTGTTTCCCCCGAGTAAGTCTTCGTTGTACAAGACAAGTAGTGCGTTGGCGGCGAAGTAGAAAAAGTTCACCACCATGAGAATTTCAGTGAGCCTGCGCAACGACACTGTTTCAATGGTGTAGCGAATACCTTCCTTGATGTCTTGAAGGATCTTGGTTGTTGGCGGCTCGACTGCATGTTCGTCGGGCACGCGTGAAACAAGGGCGGCTGATCCAGCAAATGTTGCTGCATCTGCAAGAAACGGCAGTGAAATAGAGACGTTAAACATGGCTACACCAAGTGGTGGTCCAATGAACTGTGCGGCAACGATCTGTCCGCTGGCGAATCGAGCGTTTGCTTCAAGCAGATCTTCTGGCTTAACAATGGCGGGAATCAGACCTTGCGCCGCATTCACGTGCAACGTTTCACAACTTCCAAGGAGGAACGCGCTGAAGTAGAGCATCCAGATATTTACTACATCAGTGAGAATTGCAACTCCGAGCAAACCAACGATGACTAGCCGAATGAGGTCGGCGCCAATCATGAGCTTTCTGCGATCCATTCGGTCGGCAAGTGCTCCCGTAAACAGTGAGAACATTAGCCACGGTAAACGTGACGCAATCGTCACACCGGCAATAAGAACGGGATCGCGTGTGAGGATTGCTGCAAGCAGTGGAAACGCAGTGAGGAACATTCCATCACCAGCACTTGACACCATGACCGAGAGCCACACCGAACGAAAGTTTTTTCCGATCGACCTCTTTGACGCCATGGCTTAGGAAACGCTGATGCGAATGAAGTGTGCGCCGCGATGCTCGAAAGCTTCTGCAAGCACAATTGGAAACGCTTCCACGGTGGCGACATCTACTGCGTTCCATCCGAACCCGCGCGCAATGGCAGTTGGATCGTGAGACGAAACATCAACGCCCATTCGTGGCGCATGAACATCGTCAAACGATTCGCGAATTTGCCCGTAGCCGCGGTTATCCCATAACACCAGCACCATGTCGACGCCTTCGTCAATTGCTGCGGCCATTTCGGCAACCGTGAAGAGCCAACCGCCGTCGCCAGCAATTGCAAGAACAGGCTTAGTTGAATCTGCAATTGCTGCACCAATTGCCATTGGCAGTGCGCAACCAAGAGTTCCAAAACCAAACGGTGCAAGCCACGAGCGCGGTGTGTTGCAAGCCATAACGGTGTGTGCGGCATATGCAAGTTGCGTGGAGTCCAATGCAACGGTTGTTCCTTCGGGAATGACTTGTTCCATTGCATCAAGCCAAGGCAATAGGTCTTGACGAACTCCCGCCCGCGCAGACAATCGCAAATTCGTTGCACGTGAAGACCCGCTATTTGATGATGAAACGCCAAGGTTTTTCAGTTCTTGTTGAAGCGACGTAAGTGTTAAGGATGAATCGCCAAGTAACGAAATTTCAGGCAGCACACGACGTTGCATCTGTTCTGCGTCAATATCTATGCGAATCACTTTTCCGGTGAACTGCAGTGCACGCCCACCGTTATACAAGTCGGCATCAGAAAGCTCTGAACCCGCAACCAGCACCACGTCGGACTGTTCAATTTCTTCTTGTACTCGAGGAATGACGAGCGCCGAACCAACACACAGCGGATGTGTTGAGGGCACTTCGCCTTTTGCATTCCCGGTGAGCACAATCGGCGAGTCAATTGCAGTAGCGATACTGGAAATGAGTTCTCCAGCGCCGAGTGCACCACCGCCGGCAATGATCATCGGGCGCCTTGCAGCTGCAAGTAGTTGCGCAGCACGTTGAATGTCTGATGCTTGAGCAACAGGTTTAGCGACATTGGTTGTAACGCGAGTGAATGGCTCGACAAATTGTTCAAGTACGTCGGTAGGAATAGCAATGTGTACAGGTCGCGGGCGACTGGAAGTAAACACATTCCATGCGCGCTCAATGAGCTGTGGCAGTTGACTTGGGTCAATAACGGTTTCGCTGAAGGCTGTAACGGTGCGAACTACTGCCGACTGATCGTCAAGATCATGCAACGGACCAAACTTTTTGCCAAGAGCATTTGTCGGAGTTGTGCTTGCAAGAACCAACATGGCGCGGGAGTCGTGATATGCCTGAGCAATTGGTGTTATCACATTGGTTAGACCTGGGCCAGAGATCAATGCGCAAATACCTGGCTTGCCTGTTGCAATCGACCAGCCATCTGCCATGAAACCGGCGCCTTGCTCGTGGCGGGGAGCGACAACTCGAATACCCGAGCGATGCAGGCCTCGGAAGAGTTCAATGTTGTGTACGCCTGGTATTCCGAACACCGTGTCCACTTGGTATTCGCGTGCCAAAAGGTCAATGATCGCCTCACCCACGCGCATTTTTTCTGACGAAGCCACGGGGCAAATCTAGCCGAGAGCCTCAATCACGGAGTCGTGCGATCAATGACTCTTTGGCTTCTGGCCATTCGTCGTGCAGCAATGAGTAGTAAGCCGAATCTCGGTAACCGTCATTTGCTCCATCAGATGAATACATGTTGTGGCGAAGTATTCCCTCAAACTTGGCACCAACTCGTTCGATGTTTGCACGTGAAGCGGTGTTTCGCGCATCGGTTTTAAAGAACAATCGGTCTACGTCTAGTTGCTCAAATGCATACGACATCATCAACAACTTTGCCTCGGTGTTCACAAAAGTTCGCTGTGCAGATTTACTCAACCATGTTGAGCCAATTTCAATGGCGTTCGGCCGCACCGAATCTGAAGGCTTGCCATCTGGCGATGGCCAGTATTCAGCAGACATGAATCGAGTTGATCCAACAACTGTTTCGGTATCTACGCGAATGGTGGCAAAAGGCAGCGCGGTTCCCGAAGCGTGTGCACCTAATGCGCTTTCGATGTATCTCGCAACATCTGATTCAGTTGGTTCAGGTACCCATGTGTAGCGAAACGACTCGCGCGATTCTGCTGCAGCCGCTATCAGTCCCTGAACATGGTCAATGGAGAGTGGCTCCAGTCGAACCCTGTTTCCGCGAAGCGTTACTGGCGTAAGCGGATGAGGCATGAACTACTTCAGGGCTGTTTCGAATGCTTTGGCGCCGTCAACCAAAGCCTTGCGCTCAGCGTCGTTCAATACTGAATAGGCAGGAATGCACAATGCGTCGGTGAGCTTCTCGGCTTCAACCATCAGTGCACGAACTGCGTCATCAACTAAAGGTGCGTCGTCTTCGCCCCAGCCGAAACCTTTCACATCATTTGGTCGCTTTACGTAATGGGCTTGCTTGGACGTAAGGCCAACTGCGCGAATCGCAATGAGGTGTGCTGACCCGCGGAACTCGCGGAGCGATGCAGCAAGTTGCATTGCGCGCGCTGGTGTGTCTTCAGCAAGCGGCATGGATTTGAAAGCGGCAAACAACGCAAGGCCATCTGGGTCTGCTGCGTTGAACACCTTTTCCATTGCGGCGGTGAATTCATTAAGTCCTGGCATGTTGGTCAGTTTTTCGCGACCCAAGTGTGCTGCAACTTCGTAATGCGCATCGCCAATGACGCGTGCAGGCTGCTTTGCGGTTGCAAGGCTCCATGCAGCGTTGATGATGACTGGATTGAAGTAACCAAATGCTGCTGCAACCACGCCGCCTTCGCAGTCACCAAGAGATCCGCCGCGGCCCGCAACGTAAAACTCCATGCCCTTTAGTCCCATTGACTTACCAACTTCAATGGCGTTTGGAGTGAAGTAGTACTTCCATCCATTGTCGTTCAAGATTGGGCAAACAGCGTTTACGAGCTCTTCGTTAGTCATATGCGCAGGTTAGTTGGTTAGCGTTGCGCCCATGTCAGCGCAGATTATGTTCCCTGAGAATCCAGAGTTTCCTTTAATCCACACACGTCGTTATGAGGTTCGCGCCTTCCGAATGGCTGCCGACCGACTCATGCTTCGTGGGGTAGTGGTGGATGAAAAACCAGCTGGTCTGTACTTGAAGGGCGACGAGCAACCGCTGTGGCTGCATCACATGATTGTGGATCTTGAAATTGTGTATCCCACATTCTTGATTGAAAAGGCATCGGCCACCTTTCACGAACACCCACACTTAGAGTGCACGCACATCACCGACCACTACAAGAATCTTGAAGGAATGTCGATCGCGCGTGGGTTCAACGCAAAAGTGAAAGTACTGTTTGCTGGGGCACGCGGGTGTACGCACATCACGGCCTTGTTATCAGCAATGGCACCAGTTGCTATTCAGGCAGGTTGGTCAATGCGCGTTGCGGCCTCTGGTTCGGAAGAGGGCAACACAGTCGAAGAAGGAAATTTCGAAGAACAGCGTCGTCGTCAGTTTGCGAGCACAATCAACACCTGCCACATGTGGGATGAAAATGGCGCGTTGGCTGCCAAGGTGAAAGATGGAAACTTCGTTGAGGTTCCGCTGTCGGTGAAAAAGCGATTGACAGAACTTGGTCGCAGCGAAGAAGAATGGCTGAACCTGAAGTAGCAAAAAGGGCGACCCATGAGGGCCGCCCTTTTCACAATTAACTGCGGTTAGACCGCGAAATTGCAACTTATGGTGCGATTGACCAGAGGCTGCTGCCGAGTGCTGGTCCAATGTTTGAATCTTGCATTGCTGCAACTGCAAACAAGAACAATGCGCCACCGGCCATGGAGACGTTCTTCATGAAGCCGATCATTTCTGGCTGCTTAGCTTCGCCTTGTGCGTTCCAGAAGTCGTGCATCTTCACTGCCATTACAACGAGCAAGATGGCAAGTACCAACGCGCCGAGGTCTGCATAGACACCGAGGATGATGGAAAGACCACCGAGCAACATGAGCGCACCGGAAAGAAGGTTTGCCAACTTCGGAGCTGGGACTTTCTTATATGCGGCGTATCCAGCCATTGCCTCTGCCTTGGCGAGGTGATTGAATCCGCTCATTACGAACATGAAGGCAAACAGAATTCTGCCTACGAGCATTACTGCATCCATTGATTTTCTCCTTGTTTATGTCACCGCTCCAGATCTGAAGCCGTTGCTTCAACAGTAAGCGAATGAACAACTCAAAGTGGGGTTACTCACGCGTAAGCGACTAGTTTCAGGGCATGGAAATACGCAAAATTGTTACAACATGTGAAGATATTCAGGCCGAGTTAGGCGAACCTACGGGACGCATTGTTCGCAAGGCAGTGGCCAGTGCGGTTATTGACAATCCGCTTGTCGGCAAACGCCATAAAGACCTCATCATTTTGGAGGCAATGGGCGCCGAGATATCTGGCCTGCTTGCAGAACGTGCGCTTGCCGCACTTGGTGTTGATGCGAGTGAAGTAACTGCATACGGCAAGGGTGCAATCGTGGGAACTGCAGGAGAAATTGAGCATGCTGCGGCACTCATTCACCCACGCTTCGGCGCTCCAGTGCGCAAAGTAGTGATTAAGGGCGACGACATCATTCCTTCAACAAAGAAGGTTGCTGGACCAGGAGCATCACTGACCATTCCAATTACAAACAAAGACGACATCTGGTCATTCAATGAAATGGACTCGATTGAGGTGTGCATCGGCGATGCGCCAATGGCCCATGAAATTGTGGTCAGCGTGGCATTGGCAGTTGGTGGACGTCCATTCGCTCGCACCAAGAAGCCGTCATGAGTTTCAAAGCGATCATCTTGCTCACTCGTGCAGAAGGCGCAACGCACGAGCAATTTGCCGATTGGTGGTTGAAGCAACACGCACCGCTGGCAAAGCAATTGCCTAACTTGCGCAAAGGCGTATTCAACTTGGTGGAAAACCCAGCAGAAGGCGACCCAGATGGCGTTTCTGAACTGTGGTTCGACACTCAAAGCGATTTCGAAGCAGCGTATGCAAGCGAAATTGGCAAGTCGGTTGTTGCCGATTCGTTGTCAAATGTTTCCGGACGTCGCCGTATGTTCGTGGTGGAAAACACCATTCATTCGTAAGCCAGCATGAATCGCCTTGGCCTCGTCACCTATGTGGCGCGCGAATACGACGAAGCAATTGGTTTCTTTGTTGGCAAGTTGGGCTTCACACTCGTTGAAGACACCGACATGGGCGATGGAAAACGTTGGGTAGTGGTTTCTGCAGGAGACGGAGCATCGTTACTCATTGCGCGTGCGGATGGCGAAAAGCAAGAAGCAAGTATCGGAAATCAAACCGGTGGGCGAGTTGGGTTCTTCTTGCAGACCGACAACTTCGAACGAGATTTCGCAGCGTGGACATCACGTGGCGTTGTGTTTCGCGAACAGCCACGGCATGAGGTGTACGGAACCGTTGCCGTGTTTGAAGATGTGTACGGCAACACATGGGACCTGATTCAGCCAGCATGACCACTCGCACACCATTGTTCGAGCGATTAACACCGTGGATATTCGTTGCACTGTGGAGCACAGGTTTTGTTGTCGCTCGGTACAGCACAAACAACGCAGGACCACTTTCGTTTCTTACGGTGCGCATGTTGATCGCAGCAGCGCTGTTGTATCTCATCGCCAAAGTAGTGAAGGCTCCAAAACTTTCTAGAGGTTCGTGGAGTACTTCTGCAATTGTGGGCACATGTATGCATGCCATTTACTTGGGTGGAGTATTCATTGCGATTAAACAAGGTCTGCCGTCTGGCTTGAGTGCGCTCATTGCAGGACTTCATCCAGTAGTTACATCGGTAGCTGGACGAATCATTTTGAAAGAGCGGCTACGACGTAGTCAGTGGGTTGGAGTGTCGCTCGGAATTTCTGGAGTGCTCGTCGTTGTGGTGGACAAAGTGCGCGACGGACTTGGTGACGTCACTAGGCCCGCTTTGATTGCGATGGTTATTTCCGTCATTGGTATGTCGACTGGAACGTTGGTGCAACGTGCACGTGGAAAAGAAATGCCGCTCGTTACTGGTACGGCAGCGCAATATGTTTCAGCAGGCGCTGTATTGCTTGTTGCTTCAAGTTTGTTTGAAGAATGGGAATTCCACATCAACACCGAGCTGGTACTAGCTCTGCTGTGGTCTGTGTTCGTTCTTTCGATTGCAGCAGTCATGTTGATGATGCTGCTCATCTCACGACATTCCGCTGCTCGCGTGAGCAGCTTGTTCTTTCTCACTCCGGCTCTCAGCGCTATTGAAAGTGCCATCTTGTTTGGGGAGCGACTGAGCCCGCTGGCTCTTGTGGCATTGGTGGTCGCGCTGACCGGGGTGTGGCTGACCATGCGAAACCCCGTGGTTGCGCCATCTCCCGAGTCGCTTTTGGCTGAGTAGTCACACGGGTGCCGAATTTGAGCCTTGAATTTTGGGGCTCTCCACTTTATGTAATGTAAAGAGCGTCATATATCAGATGTGTATTACAAGGGGAGAAGCAATGGCACTTGCAGAACGTTTAGAGCGACTCGGAACCGAGACTGCATTTGCTGTTTCACTTGCTGCAGCCGAATGGGGCGCAAAAGGAAATCGCATTTTCCCATTTCACCTTGGCGACTTAAACATTGCGACTCCGCAAAATGTTGTTGATGCAATGAACAAAGCGATCAAGGATGGCAAGACGGGTTATTGCCCGGCTGCTGGAATTCCACAGTTGCGAGAAGCGCTTGCAGAAGATGTTGGTAGTCGCCGCGGATTGAGTTTCGCGCCGAGCAATGTTGTTGTGCAACCAGGTGGCAAGCCCGTGATCACGAAGTTCATTCAGACGGTGATGAATCCGGGTGATGAAGTGTTGTATCCAAACCCTGGATATCCAATTTACGAAAGTCAGATCGAATACTTCGGTGGTGTTGCGAAGTCGTATCGCTACATTCCGTCATCAACCGGATTCAATATTGATCTCGACCACTTGAAGTCGCAAATTACTTCTAAAACCAAAGCGATTATCTATAACGACCTGCAGAACCCAATTGGTGCAGAGTCGACCGATGCAGAGCGCGAAGCAATTGCAGAGATCGCCATTAAGCACAACCTGTGGGTCATGTCGGACGAAGCGTATTTTGAAATGCGCTACTCGGGAACTTCAAAGTCCATTGCAGCGCTGCCGGGAATGCTTGAGCGAACCGTTATTTTGTACACCTTCTCGAAGAAGTTCGCAATGACCGGCTGGCGACTTGGTGCAGCCATTGCTCCAACCGAACTTGCAAACCAGATTGCGAAATTGAATACCAACGACGAATCGTGCACCACTCACTTCGTGCAATACGGCGGAGTTGAAGGTGTGCGTGGCGATCAGTCGTCAATTCCAAAAATGTTGAATGTTTTGAAAGAGCGTCGCGATGTTGCTGTGAGCATGTTGAATGCAATGCCGGGTGTCAGTTGCCACTCGCCAGAAGCTGCGTTCTATTTGTTCCCCGATGTAACCGAAGCAATGGAGCGCAAGGGAATTGACGATTTGGCAGTGTTTGCAGAGCAGGCACTGCACGCAACCGGTGTTTCGTTCTGCACTCGTCGACACTTTGGTCGTCCGCAGCCAGGTGAACAGCGCAACTACGTTCGCTTCGCATTCTCGGGCATTGACAAACAAGATATTCAAGAAGGCATGGACTTGCTTGGAAATTGGATTGCTCAGTAAATATGGCCAAGGTAGTAATCACAGGCAAAATACCCGCAATTGCAGTTGAGCGCTTGCGTGCAGAACACGAAGTTGTTTCGTGGGAAGAACCTGTGGCTATTTCACGAGACGAGTTGTTGAATCGGGTAAGGGGTGCTGACGCAATCGTCTCGTTGCTGACTGAAAAAGTTGACGCTGAACTGCTCGATGCTGCCGGCCCGCAACTGCAAGTGGTGTCGAACGTTGCCGTGGGCTACAACAACATTGATGTTCCAGCCTGCAAAGAACGCAATGTGTTGGTGACGAATACTCCTGGCGTTCTTACCGAAGCAACAGCCGATATTGCAATGGCGCTTATTCTGATGTCCACACGTCGCTTGGCCGAAGGCGAGCGGGTGATTCGCAAGCAAGAGCCGTGGCAGTGGGGAATGTTTTACATGTTGGGTTCCGGTATTCAAGGAAACCAACTTGGCATTGTTGGAATGGGATTGATTGGTGCAGCAGTTGCACGCCGTGCAAAAGCATTCGGCATGAATATTGCGTACACAAAACGCACGCCGCTCGATGCTGTAACGGCAAAAGAACTCGATGCCAAGCACATGTCAATGGATGAACTTTTGGCAACGAGTGATGTGGTTTCTTTGCATTGCCCGTATTCTCCAGAGACGCATCACCTCATGAACGCAGAAACCATCGGCAAAATGAAGAAGTCTGCGTACCTCATTAACACCGCACGCGGGCCAGTTGTTGACGAAGCCGCATTGGTGGATGCATTGCGCAACAATGCAATTGCCGGAGCTGGCCTTGATGTGTTCGAGCACGAGCCAAAGGTGCATGAAGGTTTGCTTGGGCTCGACAATGCGGTGCTCATTCCACATTTGGGTTCGGCAACCGTTGAAACACGAACCGCGATGGCAACTACTGCTGCGACAAATTCACTTGCTGTGCTTGCGGGAAAAACCGCACCAAACCTTGTTGGCTAGTGAGTTCTATTGACCAGCAGTGGTCAACGCATCAAGCAACGTGTTCCAACCAAGCGTTGCGCACTTGATGCGTACTGGAAACTTCACGACACCCTGAAGTGCTTCTAAGTCGCCAAGGTTGAGCGATTCATCAACTGGTGATTCATCTTCATCAACCGTCATCATCGACTTGAATTTCTTCACGATTGCTTTCACCTGATCGACTGGCTTGCCTTTGATTGCTGAAGTCATCATGGATGCAGAGCTTTGGCTGATTGAGCAACCAGAGCCATTGAATCGAACATCGGTGACGATGCCATTTTGAACGTCGACGAAAATGCGAATTTCATCGCCACACAATGGGTTGTGGCCTTCAGCGCTTACTGCAGGAGCATCCAGTTCACCACGGTTGCGGGGCGTGCGGTAGTGATCAAGGATGATTTCTCTGTAGAGGTCTTCCAGTCCGGCCATGTTCGCTCCTTGGTCTACTCAGAAGATATCTGACGCACTGTCGAGCGCGTCGGCCAACATGTCGGCCTCTTGTTGGGTGTTGTACAGGTAAAAGCTTGCGCGTGCCGTGGCGTTAGCGCCCAAAATACGCATCAGCGGCTTTGCACAGTGGTGACCAGCGCGTACGCACACATTTGATTGGTCAAGCACCTGGCTGAGGTCGTGTGGGTGAATGCCACGGAAAGCAAACGAAAAAGTTGCACCACGAAGTTCGGGGTTGGTTGGTCCATGAATGGTGATGTCGTCGCCAAAACGCTCAGTCAACGAGTTCAGTACGTAGGTGCTCATTTCAATTTCATGGCGACGAATGCTGGCCATGCCAAGGTTGTCAAGGTATTTCACGGCAGCGCCAAGTGCGATGACTTCTGCAATTGCGGGAGTTCCAGCTTCAAACTTTGCTGGCAATTCTGCAGTGGTGAATCCGTCTAGGCGAACATCGGCAATCATGTTGCCTCCACCAAGAAATGGTGGAAGTGCTTCAAGAAGTGCTTCGCGACCCCACAGCACACCAACGCCAGATGGTCCACACATTTTGTGCGAGCTGAACGTAACAAAGTCTGCGTCCCATGCTTGGACATCGGTTGGTTGGTGCGGAACCGATTGGCAGCCATCAACAATGGCAATCGCGCCTGCTTTATGAGCTGCTGCACACAGTTGTTGAACTGGGTTAATGGTTCCCAACACGTTTGACATTGATGTGAATGAAAATGCTTTTACACCCTGAAGCAGCGAATCAAGATTCGACAGGTCCAGTTGACCATCGCTGGTGAGCGGAACCCAACGCAGCTGAATTCCACGTTCGGCTACCAGCATGTGCCACGGCACGATGTTGGCATGGTGCTCCATGTGCGTAAGCAGCACGGTGTCGCCGGCCTTCATGTTTGCGCGACCCCACGACATAATGACCAGGTTCAATGCCTCAGTTGCATTTTTTGTGAAGATGACTTCGTGAGCCTTCGGCGCATTGATGAACTTGGCTAAAGCCGTGCGAGTTCCTTCAAACAGATCGGTTGCTTCAGCAGCTAGTTGGTACGCACTGCGATTGATTGGCGCGTAGCCATTGGACATGAAGTTGGAAAGTGCATCAATGACAACCTGAGGCTTTTGCGACGTGTTCGCACTATCTAAGTAGACAAGCGGCTTGTCATTAATCAGACGATGCAAGACAGGAAAGTCTTTGCGAATGGATGCGACGTCTAGTGACATGGCAGCAGTTATTCCTTGTACGCCTCGTAGCCAGATTTCTCGAGCTCTTCGGCAATTTCCATTCCACCCGACTTCACGATGCGACCATCAACCATGATGTGCACGAAGTCTGGCTGCAACTCGTCGAGCAAACGTTGGTAGTGAGTAATCAACACGATGCCCATCTTCGGGCGCTCTTTGCGAACTTCGCGGATACCAGCAGCAACGATGCGCAGTGCGTCAATATCGAGACCGGAATCGGTTTCATCGAGAATGGCAACTTCTGGTTCAAGAATTGCCATCTGCATAATTTCGTTGCGCTTCTTTTCGCCGCCCGAGAAACCTTCGTTCAGGTAACGATCGACAAACGTTGAGTCCATGCCAAGTCGCTTCATCCATGACATTGCAGACAGTCGAAGTTCAAGAACTGAAAGATCGATGCCTTTGCGCGCGGAAAGTGCCTGACGCAAGAACTGAATGACCGACACGCCGGCAATTTCTTGCGGATACTGGAAACCTAGAAAGATGCCGGCTTTAGCTCGAGCATCGGTTGGCCACTCGGTGATCTCTTCACCATGGAAAAAGATCTTGCCCGACACCAATTCGTACTCAGGGGAGGCGAGCAACGTGTTGGCGAGAGTGGACTTGCCTGAGCCGTTGGGCCCCATGATGGCGTGCACTTCGCCCTCGTTAACGGTGATGGAAAGGCCGCGAAGAATCTCTGCATCGCCTTCCACCGGCTTGGCGTGGAGGTTGTCAACCCTGAACAGTTCGGTCACGGGCTCAAGTGTATTCAGGGCTTCAGTAATTAGCACTACGGACGTAGTGGAAATTAACTCAACGGTTTACCACTTGCGATCTACCCACTCCTGCAGGTGTGGGCGTTCGTTACCAATGGTGGTGTCAAGACCGTGACCGGGAAGAACGATGGTGTCGGCTGGAAACGTGAACAGTTTCGTATCTATCGAATGAATGATGGTGTCAAAGTCGCCACCCTCGAGCGCGGTATTTCCTGGGCCACCTGGAAACAACGTGTCTCCAGTGAACAGCAACGGCGTATCGGCAACAGCGAACGAGATAGAGCCTTCTGTATGGCCGGGGTTGTGAATGGCATGTAGTCGCAGCTTGCCAACTTCAATTACTTCGGCGTCATCAATGAACACGTCATAGCCAACGTCTTTCAAGCGAGGTGCATCTAATGCAGTAACAGCAACTTCGTAACCTGCTTCACGCATAGCGGGTACTGCCTGAATGTGGTCCCAGTGACCGTGTGTTTCAAGAACTCGCCGAACACCGAGCGCGCGGCACAACTCCAATAGCTGTTCGTGTTCGTTTGCTGCGTCAATGAGAACCGCTTCGCCAGTGGCGGTGCAGCGAATGACAAACACGTTGTTGTCAAATGGCCCAACAACAACTTTGTGAACTTCAACGTTGGTGTCTTTCCAATGCAGGGTTGCGCTCATGATGAAACGACCTCGAATCCAAGTGAGAGCGCAACCGGTATTTGCGCTGGATCAAACGTTACAAATGAAACGGGTTGCGGAAGGCGTTGAGCAGCAGAAAGGTGCAGCGCATCGCTGATGTGCAGGGGCTGTTCGCGAATGAGGTGTGATGCGTCGTCGAGACAACGCTGATCAAGTGGAACCACTGCGATGTAGTCCCATGTGTGGCGGATGGCGTCTTCTAGGTCGCGGCGAAGTATTGGTTCTTCGGTAAGACGATCGATTGCTGCCAATGCTTCTGTGAGCGCGATTGCACTGGCGCACCAATGTGGGTCACTCTTCAATGCATCGTGGGTGATGTTTCGTGCAGGTCCAGAAATGTGCAAAGCAATGAGTGCACTGGTGTCGAGTACAACAGTCATCCGCGTACCTCGCGCAGCAACTGATCGATGCGTGCACCGCTATGCACGGATACAGGGTCGCTTAATACGAAGTCATCTTTTCTACGCGGAGCAATGAGTGAGGTCTTGGCAATAAGTTCGGTAATGGAAACCTGCGCACTTGTGGAGTTCAGTGGGCCAAGAAGCGCGACTGGTTCTCCACTGACCGTGACCACAATGTTTTCGCCTGCACCTGCACGCTGAACGAATTTGGCGGACTGTTCGCGAAGTTCTCGAATGCCTAAGTGCCGTGCGGGTGTGGGCTTTGTCTGTTTGGCCATAAGGACAGGCTAGGTCCAGGGGACTTACTTTGTGTACATGGGTGTACACACTTGAATTGGCGCGAGGGCTGGGGTTTGGGCAAGGATGTCGGCATGAACTTTGCATTCACAGAAGAACAAGAAGAACTCCGTAAAACAGTCCGTGCGTTTCTTGACTCGAAGTCACCAGAAACTGCAGTGCGCGAGCAGATGGAAACCGAAACCGGTTTCGATCCAGCCGTGTGGTCGCAAATGGGCGAGCAGATGGGCCTTCAGGGATTGTCAATTCCAGAAGAGTTCGGTGGCTCCGGTTACAGCTTTATCGAACAAGGTGTAGTGCTTGAAGAAATGGGACGCGCATTGTTGTGCGCACCGTATTTCTCCACCGTTGTTCTTGCTGCAAACACGTTGTTGCTCAGCGGTGACGAAGCAGCAAAGAAGAAGTCATTGCCAGGAATTGCAAGTGGCGAGTTCACAGCAACTCTTGCAACCACCGAGCCTTCGGGTAAGTGGGACGAAAAGGGAATCACCATGGAGGCCAAGGGCAGTGGAAGTGATTTCACACTGACTGGAACCAAGATGTTCGTGATCGACGGACACACAGCAGATTTGATCATCGTTGCAGCTCGCACAGGCAAAGGTGTTTCGTTGTTCGCAGTAGACGGAAAAGCAAAGGGTCTTACACGCACAGCGCTTTCCACCATGGACCAAACACGCAAGCAAGCAAAGCTGGAGTTCAATGCAACTCCAGGAACATTGATTGGCACCGAAGGCAAGGGCTGGGACGTGTTGAGCAAAGTATTCGATCTTGCTGCTGTTGCACTTGCTGCAGAGCAAGTTGGTGGCGCACAGAAGGTGCTTGAAATGGCAGTTGAATACGCCAAGGTTCGCGTGCAGTTCGGTCGCCCAATTGGTTCGTTCCAAGCAATCAAGCACAAGTGTGCAGACATGTTGCTTGAAGTTGAATCAGCAAAGTCGGCTGCTTACTACGGCATGTGGTGTGCAGCAGAAATGAACGACGAACTTGCTTCGGTTGCTTCACTTGCTAAGGCCTATTGCTCAGAGGCGTACTTCCACGCTGCTGCTGAGAACATTCAGATCCATGGCGGTATCGGTTTTACCTGGGAACACCCAGCACACTTGTACTTCAAGCGTGCAAAGTCGAGTGAGTTGTTGTTCGGTGATCCTTCGTATCACCGTGAACTTCTTGCACAGCGCATTGGCATCTAAGTGAGCAACGCAGCGTGTCTGCGATAACACTTCTCTTTGCAGCACTCTCGGCTGTTTCGGTATTTGTCATAGCTGCGGTTGTGATTGGTCGCGAAGCCCATCGTTTAGACGGTGTTGCACCGCGCGCGGTGTACGACCCAGATGAGGCAACTCGGTACGTGGCAGACCACTTACCTGCAGGTACTCAGTCGCGCTTGACCTTTGAAGAACTTCGCAGGTTGCTCGTTCTGCACATGAGGTGGATGCACGATAAAGGCCTCCAGCCTGCGGACGTAATTGATCGTAAGCAGGACATTGATTCCACGCTTGTTGTTGGAGAAGAAACGCTTACTGCATATCTGCTTGGTAAAGCCGAAGAGTCAAATATCGATGTGCTGGATGATGTCGATGTAGTACACGTGGTGCGTGCGCACCTTGACTACTTTGAAGCAATTGGCGCAGTTGGTCCAAGCGCTTCAACCAACGATCTCTGACCAAGCACGTTTTGCTTCCACACCGAGATGTAACGCTCGAGATGCGGATTGAAATACGGATCATCATCCAACTTGTCGCGCCAGCGCTTGCCAATTGATGCAACTTCAAACGGACGCAGTTTGGGAGAACGAGTTTTTGACTCAAAGTGATACAGCCGAGCATGGGGAGTCCACACGATTCGATATCCGGCATCACGCAGCTTTAATCCGAAATCAACGTCGTTGTAGTTAGATGGAAACAGCGTGCAAAAGCCGCCCACTTCAAGAAATGCGCTGCGCTTAATGAGCACGCAAGCAGCAATGACGCCTGAAACCTCACGCTGAACTCGCAGCATGTTTTGCGCACCAACATGTTGTGGCGAACGATGCCTGTAGAGGTCGTAGGGAATTGGGTTCAAAATGTGGCCAGCGCTTTGAATGAGGCCGTCTTCGTACAACAACATTGGCCCGGCCATGGCAACTTCTGGATCTTCGAGAAGACCCATCAGCGTTTCGATGGCATCAGGCGAAATGAATTCGGTGTCGTCGTTCAGTAGCAGGATGTAGTCGCCATCGGAATTCACTACACCGAGGTTCACTTTTTCGGCGAAATTGAATTCTTGGTCGTACTCCACCACCTTGATCAAGTTTGAGCCGGCATCAATGATTTCATTGCGCGACTCTTGTGTGGTTTCTTTGTCTAAAACCGCAACGATTTCGAGGTTTTTGTACGTACAAGTGTTGCGCAGCGAACGAATGGCGTGCGCAGCCATGACGATGTTCTTCCCGCGAATTTCTTGCACAGTTCCTCGCGTAGGCACAATGACGCTGATTTTTGGCTTGCGAGAGACGTGTCGGTTAACGCGGACAACTGGAACATTCTCATCAATGCTGCACTCGGCATTAATTCCTGTTCGTGTGCAATGTTCGGTGACTGCGTCAAGACCCGCGTTCGGTTCGATGCGATCTTGCGTTGACAGGCACAGCACTTCGGCAATTCGGACGGCGTTCTTGCTGTGCTCGGATAGGCGCAGTGATCGGTCGTGGCTGTGCAGCTTGGAAAGAAATGTTGCACCACCCGCAGAAGCTGCAACGCGGGCTCGTACTGCAACCAAATCGCCAACGTAGTTATGCGAACGAAGGCGCTCAGGCGACCAGCCAGGGCGGCGCACATTCGTGACTTCTTCGAACCGAGATGGCCTGCCGTGCGAAGAATCTCCGTAGATGAAATCAATGCCTGGCTGCTCGGTCAGTTTTTGGTCGATTACTGCCAAGGCGTTGGGAGAGAGTTCGTCTCCTGCACGCAGAAACACCACAACAGCATGTTCAATAACCACGACGTCACTTCGAGCAATCACGATTGAGCTCGTGCGCATTTTTCGAGTTCGCGTGACGCGTTCATGATCAAGAGATGATTCGCTAATGATCCAATGGTTTGGAACAATGCTGCTTTCGCGCAGCGAGTTAGCTGTCTTGCGAAGTTGGCGAACCGAGCAGTGTGCTCCGCTGGTTACAACAATGAACGAGTGTCTCAAGAGGCTGCCTTCTTGACGGCGAAGCGAACCCAGCGTGGTGCATGGCGATAGGCAAAACGAACTGGACGCAACCAGCCTTGGTGCACCCAATCGATTTGCTGCGAAGCTTGGCTTTCGCGTGAGAAGGACTTACTGAAGTGGTAGTCCTCCATCGAAGCGTCCTTGCCGTACTTGGCAGCTACCCGCAGTTCTGCACGGGCACCAAATTCGGCATCTCGAGCGACAAGCTCTTCAAGTTTTGCGTTCACCGCAGGATCGTGTGACAACGCCATATACCTAAGCCTAATGATCGAGAAAAGTCCTAGATCATCATGTTCAGTTGACTGACAATTCGCTGTGCGAGCGCAGTGTCGCCAGTAGATGTCCAATTCAACTCGGTGGATTGCTTTCTGCCAGTTGCGAGAGCGGTAAATACGGTGCTGTCCATTGATATTTCACACAACAGATTGGCTGGAGCTTGAGCAACAATGTTCGCGCGTCCATCGGTAACCGAAATGTATATCGTGCGTTGCACCGCGCCAGAAATGGAGAACGATACTGATTCGCCCTCTGGGGTGGCTGCACGCTTGCCGATAACAATTGGCAATGTGCGGATCAGTCGGTCAATGGTGTGTTCTGCACATGGCCCACCGTGATTGCCTGCAATGTTCAAAGCACGTCGAATATCTTGATCGTGAATCCACAGGTCAAGAATGCGAATGTCGAGGAAATCTCCAAGAGTTCCAGGACCCGTTGGCATCATCATTGGCTTGGCAAAATACTCCGCATCTGCAGTTTGTAGTTGGTGCGCACGCTCTGCCACAGTTGCTTTCCATTCGGTAAACACGTCGCTTCCTGAAAGCGAACGACGCACATCAATTTCGTGTTCGTTGTGCTCGCCAATGGGGTTCTTGATGTAGTCGTATTTCGGGGATATGTGCGTTGTTGGTGGTTTGCCGAGCAACATGTTTTCAATGCCGATGAGATGTGAAATGTTGTCTTGCACACTCCATCCGGGGCAGTCCGTTGCCGTCTTCCATTGTTGCTCAGTGAGTGGCGTGCATAATTCGGTCAAGTTATTAATTGCCTGAATGGTTAATGAAACTTTTTGATCAATGTTCATTGCGCCTCACAATGCTGGGTTTTGGACAGTCTTCCATTCGCGTGCCTTGAGATACGGGTTGAAGACATTTCCAATGTGTTCAAGGTCTGCTTGGGTCTTTGGTGTCTTGATTTCGTACAGACCAGGGAAGTGTGCGTATGACACCGTCAGGTCCCACAGCTCAATCGCATCGCTTCCTTCTGGTGCTGGAACAACAACGGGGCCAAAGACTGCACGACCGGTTGCAAACTTCAGAATGGGTACACCAAACCCACCGAGTTCGCTCACCGCAAATTCGTGATCGTTGCGTACATCGTCATGCGTGCTTGTATCGGCCAACCCATCGTTCCAAGCATTCAGTGGTGCGCCAATGTCTGCAAGCAACTGCAGTGCGGTTTCTTCTTCGTATGGTCGTCGACCTTGAATGTGTAACGCGTTACCAATTGCTTCGTACCACTTGTCGCACAAATCCATGTCAATGCGACGTAGCCACGCGCCGATGCGCATAGGAGTCCAACCAAAAGAAACCTCGCGCTCCCATGGGTGCTTTTTGCCTTCAAGACGGTTGGTTTCTTCCAAGCTGAAAAACTTCCAATTAACGGCGACGCCGTTTTGGGATCGCACATTGCGGACCCACAACGAGGTTTGGTGGGCCCAAGGGCACATGGGGTCAAAATAGAAGTCCACGGCTGAAATTGACTTCGGGGTGTGCTTCGAGGTCGTCATGGTCTCAGACTAGATTTAATTGCTATGAAACGTCCTAGTCGGTTTGAGCACACACGATTCCTTGGCGATAAGCGCACCCAATTGGTGTATGACCTAGACGAATGGACCGACGAAGATGTCGTCAACGAGATCTCGGAGAGTGGCGTTGGGCTTTGCTTTGGACCAGACACGCTCGCTGAAGCGCGAAATCGCGGTTACACCTTGGCCGCGCCGGGCGTCTCGCGTCGCCAACTTAAGCCACGCGAATAAGTTGTGAGCGCAACCGAAAGCGCTTCTCCAATGAATGGCTCGTTCCTTTCGGGCGGGCTCAACCTTGCACGTTATTTGGTGCAACCTTCTGGCAAGACCGGTGCATTGCCAGCCATGGTGCTGTGTCACGGATTTCCAAGCGGAGGAATTGACGCACGACATTCTGGGGGAACCTTTTCCGAACTGTGTGATCGTGTTGCCAACGAAATGGGTTGGACTGCAATGACATTTACCTTTCGCGGGTGCGCAACCAGCGAAGGCGATTTTTCAATGCAAGGTTGGATGGATGACTTACGCGCTGCAATTACGCACGTGGTTGCAGAGTCGTCGCCGAGTGGTATTTGGCTCGTGGGCAACAACACGGGTGGGTCGCTTGCCCTGTGCGTTGCAGCCGATGACCCACGCGTGAACGGATGCGCGTTGCTTGGTGCGCGCGCTGACTTTGATGACTGGGCAGAACAGCCGCGTCGCTTTCTTGAACACTCTCGCGAAATTGGTGCAATTCGTCGCCCGAGTTTTCCGCCTTCAGTTGAGGAGTGGGGTCGCGAGCTTCGCCGCTTTCGTCCAACTGATGCGGCGCGTCGATTTGCTCCGCGACCATTGTTCTTGATGCATGGTCAAGATGATGACATCGTGCCAACTGCAGATTCGCGGGTGTTGGCGCAAGCTCATGGTGCTGCTGAACTGCAAATCATTTCAGGTGCTGGGCACCGACTGCGTCATGATCCTCGTGCAATGGCTGTGTTGCTTGGCTGGCTTGATCGTCAGCGCACACTCGCAGCAATGTAGTTAGTTGCTCTCGGCCTTACTGTGCCAGTTCCAGGCGCTTGAAATGATGTCGCGCAAATCATGTGTTGCTTTCCAGCCCAGTAATGCACGAACCAATGTCGGGTCGGCAAACACTGCAGTTGGGTCGCCAGGGCGACGCTGCGTGATCACATGAGGAACTTTTCGGCCACTCACTTGCTCTGCGATATCAAGAACCTCAAGCACCGACGTTCCTTTGCCCGTGCCAACGTTGCACGCGAGGCTTTTTCCACCGGTTGCTAAATAGTCGAGCGCCTTGATGTGTGCATCGGCAACGTCTTCAACATGGATGTAGTCGCGAATGCATGTGCCGTCTGGTGTTGAGTAGTCGTTGCCGAAAACATTGAGTGGACCGCTAAAGCCAAGAATTGCTTTCATCACCAGCGGCACCAAGTTTTGTGACATGGACCAGTCCTCGCCAATGCTTGAATCCGAACTTGCGCCAGCTGCATTGAAATAGCGCAGGCTTACCGCGCGCATTCCGATGGCCTCGCAGCTCGACAGGAAACGTTCCATCACCGCTTTGGTTTCGGCGTACACACTTTCTGGTTGCATAGGCAAGTCTTCGGTAACGGGAACTGTGCTCGGGTTTCCGTACACCGCTGCTGATGACGAAAACACCAAACGTTCAACTCCATTAGCGAGCAAAGCGCGCACGAGGTTGATGGTTCCAGCAACGTTGTTGTTGTAATAGCGAAGCGGTTGCTCCATGGATTCGCCAACAGCCTTGTATGCAGCAAAGTGAATGACTTCGTCAATGTTGTGCTTCTTGCAGATCTTTTCGATCAGTTTTTCATCTGAGATACTGCCCTCAAAGAATGGGATGGAACCGATTCGGCTCTTTGTTCCTAGTTCAAGGGAATCAAGCACCACGACATCGCGTTGCTGCTGAGCCAATAGGCGAACCGTGTGTGAACCGATGTACCCAGCACCACCAGTAACAAGAACGGCCATGTACCAACCCTAACGACTATTGGTTAACGCTTCGGGCGGTCTTTTTTGTCGAGGTCGTTTGCGCGCTGCATTTGTTTGTAGGCACGCACTTTCAACAAGGATGCAGCCGAATAAATGTCGGCAACAGATCGGGGCTGGTTGTCGCTAAATTCGCCAGCTTTGACTTTCCAGCCCTTTGGTCGGATGCCAAAACGTTTGCCAAGTAATGCAATAAATATTTCAGTTTTTTCTTCGCCGTAGCCGGGAAGTTTTCGAAGACGTGCACGTAGTTCTTCAGCGTCTTCAACGTCTTTCCAGATATTTTCGGCCTTGCCTTTGTATTCCGCAGCGATGATGGTGCTCATGTCGTAAATACGTTTTGCCATGCTGGCAGGGAAGCGGTGAATCGCTGGCTTCGTGCAACACATAGTCACGAACTCATCTGCATCCATCGCAGCAATTTTCTTGGCATCACAATGACCGATGCGTTGCTTAATGGTGTACGCACCGGTGAATGCCCACTCCATAGGAACTTGTTGGTCGAGCAACATGCCGATCATGAGTGCAAGACCGTTGTTGTGCAGCAGCTTGTCGGCGTCTGGTTTGCCGGTGATGTAGAGCGGTTTAGGAGTTGCGCTTGCAGTAGCCATGGCTACCAGTATCGCCTATGCGTACAGTGCGCCGAGAGTTTCGGTCTGAATTCCATAACGTGCGATTGCGTCAGCCACAACTGACTTGCCGATTTGACCCGACAGCGCCAGTTCATGCAGCACGGTGATGACCACGTGAGGCATGTCTACTTCGAAGTGATCGCGCAAGGCTTCGCGGGTGTCGCTGCGGCCCATGCCGTCTGTTCCGAGCGGAGTAAATGTGCGGTCGCCTACGTATCGCCCAATTTGTTCAGGAACAGAACGGACGAAGTCGGTGACGGCAACGATTGGGCCACTGCTTTGGCTGAGCAACTCGGTAACGCGAGGAACGCGTGGGGTCTCGGTTGGGTGGAGTCTGTTCCATCGTTCTGTCAGTACCGCTTCTTCACGAAGTGTTTTGTATGACGTTGCAGACCACAGTTCGGCACTGACATCGAAGTTGGCGTGCAGTTCATCGGCAGCCGCGCGTGCTGCGGCATGAGCAGAACCTGAAAACAGAATGGTGGCTTTGTGCTGCGCAGGCTTTGCCTCGCTCCACTTGTACAGACCATTCATGATGTCCTGTTCAATGGTTGGCGTTGAAGGCCGAACAGGCATTTGATAGTTCTCGTTGTACAACGTGAGGTAATAGAACACGTCTTCTGGCTTGTCCCCATACATGCGTTCAATTCCGTGTTTGATAATCGTTGCAACCTCGTAGGCAAATGATGGGTCGTACACCTGGCAGAACGGAATGGTTCCCGCGAGCACCAGGCTGTGTCCGTCTTGGTGCTGCAAACCTTCGCCTAGCAGTGTGGTGCGACCAGCAGTTGCTCCCATGAGAAATCCGCGAGCGCGCGAGTCGGCTGCTTGCCAAATGAGATCGCCGACTCGTTGGAATCCGAACATGGAGTAGAAGGTGTAGAACGGCACCATTGGTACACCGTGCACTGCGTAACTGGTTCCGGCTGCAATGAAGCTGGCCATGCTTCCTGCTTCGGTAATTCCTTCTTCAAGAATTTGTCCAGAGGACGACTCGGTGTAACTCAGCAGCAGTTTGTGGTCAACAGGCTCATACTTTTGGCCTTGCGATGCGTAGATCTTGAGCTCTGGAAACAAAGCATCCATGCCAAAGGTGCGACCTTCGTCGGGAATGATGGGAACAACGCGTGATCCAAACGCCTTGTCACGGGCAAGGTTGCGCAATAGGCGGGTGAAACCCATAGTGGTGCTGACCGCTTGTTCGCCGCTGCCACTATCGAATTCGGCAAAAGCCTGTGGGTCGGGAAGTGTGATTGGTTTGCGCACTGCAGTGGATCGGCGAGGCACCGAACCGCCCAACGTGCGACGACGTTCCATCATGTACTGGTATTCAACGCTGTCGTGTGGCGGGCGATAGTACGGAGGTTCGTCGGCAAGCAGTGCGCTGTCGGGAATCTCTTCTTCAAGGTGCAACGTGTCGCGAAGTGTTCGCAGTTGCTCATCGGTCATCTTTTTGATTTGGTGAGTTGCATTGCGGCCTTCAATGTCGTGACCAAGAGTCCAACCCTTAACCGTTTTACACAAGATTGCGGTCGGGCGACCAGAGCCAAGATTTTCGGTAGCGGCCTTAAATGCTGCGTACAACTTGCGGTAGTCGTGACCACCGCGAGGCAATGTGCGCAATTGCTCGTCGGAAAGGTGTGACACCATCTCGCGCAAACGTGGGTCGGGGCCAAAGAAGTTTTCGCGAATGTAGTTGCCGTCTTCCACGATGTAGCGCTGGAAAGCGCCGTCAACTGTTGCATTCATCTTGTTCAACAACACACTGTCATGATCGTTGGCAAGGAGATCGTCCCACTTGGAACCCCACACCACTTTGATGACGTTCCAGCCGGCGCCGCGGAATGTGGCTTCAAGTTCTTGAATGATTTTGCCGTTGCCACGCACCGGGCCGTCAAGTCGTTGCAAGTTGCAGTTCACAACAAACGTGAGATTGTCCAAGTGTTCGCGGGCTGCAAGTGAAATAGAACCAAGTGTTTCCGGCTCGTCACATTCGCCGTCACCAAGAAACGCCCACACGCGACTCTGCGATGTGTCTTCAATTTGTCGGTTCTGTAAGTAGCGATTAAAGCGCGCCTGATACAACGCAGTGATTGGTCCGAGTCCCATGGACACTGTTGGGAATTCCCAAAACTCGGGCATCAGTCGTGGATGCGGATAGCTCGAAAGCCCTTTTCCTTCTCTGCCAATTTCGCGACGGAAGTGATCAAGATCGTTTTCGTCTAAGCGACCTTCAAGAAATGCGCGAGCATAAATTCCTGGCGCTGCGTGTCCTTGGAAGTAAATGTGATCGCCTGCTGTGCCGTGATCTTTTCCGCGGAAGAAGTGATTAAATCCAACTTCGTACAACGAAGCCGACGATGCATAACTAGAAAGGTGTCCGCCAATTCCCTCTGCATTTGAGTTTGCTCGCACCACCATGACCGCAGCATTCCAGCGGATGTAAGCGCGAATGCGGCGCTCGATGTGTTCGTCACCGGGGAACCACGGCTCGTGTTCGCGAGCGATGCTGTTCACGTATGGCGTGGAGACCGTTGCAGGAAAACTGACTTGTGCTTCGTGGGCACGTTCAAGCAATCGGGAAAGCAAATATCGGGCGCGATTCTTGCCGTGAGTTTCCACTACGGCGTCAAGTGAGTCGAGCCATTCTGCAGTTTCTGTTGGATCAGCATCAGGCAGCTGATGAACGGAACTATCGAAAATCATGTGGTCAGTCTCGCAGACTTACCAGTGGGTACCTGATCGGGGTGCTCGCATCAGTAAGTATCTACCTGATGATTGTGATTTATACGGACGGTGCGTGCTCGGGAAACCCTGGTCCTGGCGGCTGGGCTTGGGCGACGGCGCCGACGGGAGAGCCAAGTGACACAGGTGGGGAAGCACACACCACAAATCAACGCATGGAAATAATGGCTGCAATGGAGGCGCTCCGGTCTCATGTAGACCACGAAGGCCCAATTGAAATTCGTTCGGATTCAACATATGTCGTTCACTGCTTCCGCGATTCGTGGCATGTTGGTTGGAAAAAGCGCGGCTGGAAGAACTCACAACGCCAACCGGTTGCAAACAGAGACTTGTGGGAACCGTTTATTGAGATGGTGCTTGCTCGAGGTGATGTCACCTTTACATGGGTGAAGGCGCACAACGGAGAGCAAATGAATGAGCTCGTTGATGCATTGGCTGTAGCTGCATCCACTGGATACAAGACGAAATAGCGAGGTTCGCTCGGTTTCGCCACGACCGATGTGGTTGCGTAGTCTTGACCCATGGATCTCAATGGAACAAGCGCAATCGTTACTGGCGGAGCTTCGGGAATTGGTGAGGCATGCGTTCGCTTGCTGGCCAAGCGTGGTGCAAAAGTTGTTATCGCCGACATTCAAGAAGAAAAGGGCAATGCATTAGCTAAGGAAGTTGGCGGTGCATATTGCAAAGTTGATGTCACCAACACTCAAGACATCATCAACGCCACCGAGATGGCGAAGTCCATGGGACCAATTCGCGCCTTGGTGAACTCGGCTGGGATTGGCTGGGCACAACGCACAGTTGGCAAAGATGGCTCATACGAGTCGGCAGCCAACTTGGATGCATTCAAGAAAGTTGTCGCCATCAACTTGGTTGGCACATTTGATTGCATTCGCATCGTCGGAACTGCAATGAGCACCAACGAACCGCTTGCCAACGGAGAGCGTGGAGCAATTTGCAACATGGCTTCAGTTGCGGCGTTTGATGGTCAAATTGGCCAAGCTTCATACTCGGCTTCAAAAGGCGGAGTTGTGGGCATGACATTGCCAATCGCTCGCGATCTTTCAGCAATCGGAATTCGCGTGAACACCGTTGCCCCAGGTTTGATAGACACACCGATTTACGGTGAAGGCGAGAACAGCGAGCAGTTCAAGCAGAACTTGCAAAAGGGTGTGCTCTTCCCACAACGTCTTGGTTATCCAGAAGAGCTTGCATCAATGGTCGTGGAAACCATTACCAACAGTTACATGAATGCCGAGACGATTCGCGTCGACGGCGGCATTCGTATGCCACCTAAGTGATCTAGCAAGACGCGTGGTCATGACCCACGTTCTGCATCAGCATCCGTTTACGCCATTTGATCAGTCTCCCATTGGCGATGTTTCTGCGTTTCGCGCGCTAGCAATACCTGCAGAAATTCTGCCAATTGAAACGGGGGATCAGTTCCGTCATCGCATGGGAACGAAGTCTCTGGATACTGCGCAATGGCTTCCACATGACGATGAAACTGAACCGACGATTGCAATGAAGCGTGAGTTGTTGCGTAATCGGCGAGATGAGGTAGTTGGCGTGCTTGATGGTGGAAGCGATGCCGCCGAGGAAGCCGCGACACTTATCGCTGAGTTCTGTGGAGTGCCTTTGCACGCACGGGGAATTGATGCTTTGGTCGAAGCCTCGTTACTTGTTGCTGACGACATCGTGGTGATGCAGCCAAAAAGTACTGATGGCGGCGAAAAGCAATTGGTGGTCGTGGCTGGAGTGGTGTGCTCGCCAAGCCGTTGGAGTATTCAGACAAAGCTCAACAGCAACATGATGGCTGTACATGTGCCAGTTCCTCAGTATGCAGAACATGTTGGCAAGGCCGTTGACACAACATTGTCGAGGTTGCGCCCAGACCAACCGATGGTCCGATCGAATTGGACCATTGAAGACCATTGCGCGTTGTTTCAACCGTTTGCACCAAGTGAGCCACTCGTGCAAGATCCAACACAGCTTTGGATTCGAATGGAGCGACAAACGCTTCGTGCATTGCCAGAAACCGGTGGATCAATGTTCACCATTCGCACATATCAGCAGCCAATTACAGAGTACGTTGCACGCGGAAAAGACGTGGCATCAACCCTGTATTCGTTGGTAAAGCGCTTGCCAGATGATGTTGCAAAGTACAAGTCAATGTTGCATTACCGCAATGCGTTGCTCGATTGGCTCAAGCCATTCGCGAACTAATCAGGTGGTGTAGTCGGCGTTAATGCGCACGTAGCCATCAGTGAGGTCACAGCCCCACACGGTTGCCTCAGTAGACCCAGAATTCAGGCTTACGTGGATGCGAACATCGGCGCCCTTCATGTATGCGCTGAGTTCATTTAGGCCCTGATCGTTTACTTGTGTGGGGTACACCTCTTGAGTGCCAAAGCGAATGACTACTTGTTCTTGGTCTACGTCGGCGTACTGACTGCACTTTCCAACAGCCATTGCCACACGTCCCCAGTTTGGGTCGGCGCCATGCACTGCAGTTTTCACAAGGGGAGAATTAACGATGGCTTTGGCAATCGTTTTCGCCTGCTCGTAGTCACGTGCTTTGTCAACATGCACTTCAATCAGTTTCTCCGCACCTTCGCCATCGCGAGCAACTTGTTTAGTGAGCGATAAAGCAACTTCATAAAGCGCAGATTCAAAAGCTGATATGTCAACGTTTCCTGCAGCGCCACTTGCAAGCACGATTGCCGTGTCGCTTGTAGAGGTGTCGGTGTCTACTGAAACACAATTAAATGTTTTTGCAATAACGCGTTGGAAAACGCTATTCAACTCACTCGGTGCAATATCGGCGTCGGTAAACATCATGGTGATGAGTGTCGCCATGTTCGGCTCAATCATTCCAACACCTTTTGCAACGCCAACAACTCGTGCAGACGATCCAGCAACAACACACTCAGCGACTTTGCTCACCGTGTCGGTGGTCATGATTCCGCGGGCAACGTCGTCTGCTGATGTGCCCTGTGGTTGCGCAGGAAGCGCGGCAAGTCCTGCACGAACCTTGTCCATTGGGTATTGACGGCCGATTACACCGGTTGAGGCAATCAGGACATCACGTGGATCACATGCCAATCCAGATGAAACTCCTGCAACTACTTCGCGTGCATTGCTCATGCCTAAGTCGCCAGTAGCGACGTTGGCGTTCTTCGAAATGACAACGACTGCTTTGGCCTTGTGGTCTGCAATATGTTCGCGACTTACGACAACACTTGGTCCAGCAAAGCGACTTTGTGTGAACATGCCGGCAGCTGAACAAACCGTGTCGGCTACGACGAGCGTGAAATCGTCGGACGTGTCTTTAATTCCGATGTTTGCAACGTGAGTGCGGAAACCCAGTGGAAGCGAAATTGCCATAACTATGCGGTGAAATGCTGCTCAATGTTTTCAAGAGTTTTCATCATGGCATTCTCGTTACTCTTCATCGAGCCCCGCAGTTTGAGAATAAAAATTGACTTGCTTCCGTTGTAATCAAACTGCTCAGTTACTTTTGTACCGCCGTCAACAGGTTCAAGAATGTAACGCCAGATATGGCCACCGAAATGCTGCCAACCAATGAGGCGATTTTCGTCAAACTCCACAACGGTGTTGGTCATCTTGTATGGCACACCGATCTTCATGTCCATCGCAAACTTTGCACCCAACGACAAACGTGGTGGAGCGGAAATCTGTGCAGCTTTAACGCTGCCCGAGCCGTCAATCTTTGAATGCTGGCGCGGGTCAGCAAGAATTTCGAAAATCAACCCAGGAGCTGCAGGAATAAAGCGCTCAACTGAAACGATTTTGCTTTTTGTGTCGTGAGTCATGCACTCAGGCTAGGCGAGAGACCGAACAACAGCCTCACCACATCGTCGCCCTGAAAACATGGCACCTTGCAATGAGCCGGTGTCTCTGTGATCACCGCAAACAAATAGACCATTGCCAAGTTCGACGCGTTGCTTAGGCGAAAACGGTGGTTTTTGGACTGGTCCACCGTGATTAATGACGTAGGTGCGCAAGTGTTTCCAATCGTCTACTTGTGGCCCCCACCATGAGCGGAGTTGTTGGCGGCTCATCGCCTCTAGATCGCCATCGGTAACTCCAGGAAGTGCCGCAACAATGAGGTGCTTATCAGCAGGGGCATACGACGGTGCAACATTGCTGATTACGGCAACATTGAGGACCGGTCCGTTTCCGGTGCCATCGAGTACCACGTACTTTTCTTTTGTTGGGGGAGTATCTGCTGAAAAGTAGACACACCCAACTTTTCGCGATTCAACTATTGGAATATCAAGAAGCGAAGAAGCAGTTGGCCCATCGGTGGCCACGACAACTGCGCGAGCAGTAATGCTTTCACCAGATGCAAGCGTGACCGTTGTGCCATCAACCGTGCTTACACGGGTGTTGAAATGGATGGTTCCTTCGGAAAGCCTGCTTGCCATTTGTAACGGAAGTGCATGCATGCCACGCGATGGCAGCACGCTTTGACCTTCACTGAGTGACTTGAAAATCACGTCGAACATACGTCGCGACGTCGCGAGATGCGGATCGAGTTGTATGCCACCGAAGAGCGGCCTAAAAAATCGATTGATGATTTTGGTAGAGAAACCGAATGCCCGTAGTGCTACATCTGTTGATACGTCTTGACCGCTGAGGAGGACCGCAGACTTGCGGCGCAATACACGTGCGCGCAGAACCACAATTCGTGCCTTGTCGAACACGCTGCCAATTGGGGCGAATGCCGTAGTGGCAAGCGTTTGAGGTTTGCGGAATGGGTCGGAAACCGCATGTCCTTTGCCGTTGCGCCATACCAGTGCACCTGGATCAAACGGTCGAAGGTCGAGTGCGCGCATGTCGACTTGTGTCTGCAGTTCTGGGTAAGCGGTGAGCATCACTTGGAAACCGCGGTCCAATTGAAAACCGTCCACGATGTCAGTGCGAACTCTTCCACCAACAGCATCACTCGATTCGAGCACGATGACTGAATGCCCATGTCGTTGAATCTCGCGCGCTGCAGAAAGTCCTGCAAGACCAGCGCCGACGATTACTACGTCACATTGTGATGGAAGGGACATTACTTGGAGAGTAGTGAGCGCAGCGCACTTTCTAGCGTGGGGTGCTTGAACGTGTATCCACTCGCATTAAGTGCTGCTGGAATTACTCGCTGGCCAGTGAACAGCAGTGCATCTGCAAGTTCGCCACCAAGCAAAAGCTTCGGAGCAAAAGTAGGAACCGGCACAATTGCTGGACGCTTGAGAACCGATGCAAGCACTTTGGTGAAATCAGCATTGGTTACAGGATTCGGAGCGGTGAGATTGACTGCTCCGCTGACGTTTGCAGTGAGCAAGTATTCAATGGCACCAATTTCGTCATCGATGGAAATCCAACTTTGCCATTGCTTGCCGTTGCCGAACTTTCCGCCAACGCCCAACTTGAAGAGCGGGAGAAGTTTCTTTAGCGCGCCACCTTTTGGCGAAAGCACAATTCCTGTGCGCAGGTACACCGTGCGAACGCCCGCATCAACTGCTGGCTTAGCAGCGGCTTCCCACTGTTCACATACTTCGGCAAGGAAGCCAGTTCCGTGCGTGCTTACTTCGGTGAGCTGCTCGTCGTTGCGCGCTCCATAGATTCCAATTGCCGATCCTGAGAGAAATACTGATGGCTTACGCGAGAGTGATGCGATTGTTTTTGCAAGAAGCGCTGTAGTTGCAGTGCGGCTATCAAGAATTTCCCTGCGGTATCCATCTGACCAACGCTTGTCGCCAATGCCCGCGCCGGAAAGGTGGATAACAGCATCGGTGCCCTCAAGAGCCGCAGCATCAAGTGTTCCCGATTTCGGGTTCCATTGAATTTCGCCTGACTTCGGCGACCTGCGAACGAGACGAACCACTTCGTGACCACTGCTTGACAGCTTGGCAACGAGTTGCGTACCGATTAAACCACTTGCTCCTGAGACAACAATTTTCATGGCCTTACTTTATGACCCTTTGGCATGCCAGGAGTGGTTGTGCGCGAATTACGGAATAACGATAGGAACTGAGGTAACCACGGTATTCGGACGGAACAACAGGCGAGCTTTGATAGTAAGTGCCGACTGGTTGTGCAGCCACTGCGATCGAATACTGGTGACGAATTCGGGAATGATCACCGTGATGATGTCGTCGCTATCTAAATCGTCAATTTCATTGATGCGATTAAGGATTGGCTCCGTTAAGTCGCGGTATTCAGAGACGATGGTGTCGAGCTCGATCGTGAGACCATGCTTGTCCCATTGGTCTTGCAGTCGCTGGCGATCGTCAGAGTTTTCAATAACAGAAAGTGCGAGGAGTCTGTCTGGGCGCAGGCTCTCGGCGTATCGAACTGCTTGCAACACACCCTGGTTCACTGAGCCCACGAGCACAACGACCGTGTGCGTTCGGAATGGAGCAACATAACCGTCTGCTGGTTGCAGGAATGACCGCACCCGCGTGTAGTGCTTGTTCACTCCATTAAATGAAAGAACAAGTACGGGAATGACGACCGCTGGTATCCATGCACCATCGGTGAACTTCACCACAACAACAATTCCGGCGACAAATGCAGTTGTGGTTGCACCAAAACCAGAAACGATTGTTTTAAACAGCCAACCAGAATCATTCAACTTGTAGCTACGAACAGCCATTCCTGTTTGACTCAGTGTGAAGCCAGTAAACACGCCTACTGCGTAGAGCGGAATCAGCAGAGTTACTTGTCCACTAAACACAACAATGAGCGCAATTGAGGCAAGTCCAAGGAATATCACTCCGTTAGAAAAAACTAATCGGTCACCACGATTCATGAACTGGCGAGGCATGTAGTTGTCTTTTGCGATGATCGATGAGAGCCGCGGAAAGTCTGCGTAAGCAGTGTTGGCAGCAAGAATCAAAATACCAAACGTTGCAAATTGTGTGACGAAGAAGAAAATATTTCTGCCTCCATAAACATGTTCCGCCATCTGAGCAAGAACAGTTTGTGAGATATGGCCCTCTTCGTCTGCGAGTGGCTTGATGTGTTGCGCGAGAATGCTGAGGCCAAAGAAACTTGAACCAAGAATTGCGGCCATCCAGATAAGTACTCGTGATGCATTTTTTGATTCAGGTTTCTTAAACGCAGGAACTCCATCGGCGACTGCTTCTACACCAGTAAGTGCTACGGCTCCAGAGGAAAACGCTTTCAGGAAGAAGAACAACGTAACGGTATTTGTGCCACCTAAGAGTTCATTCTCAAATGCTTCAGTGTGTGGAATTGGTCCAAGGTCTTGTACAAAAACTCGAAACAGACCATAGATAATGAGGCCGAAAAGGCAGATGATGTAGAGGTAGGTCGGCGGAGCAAACAGTGAGCCAGACTCTTTCAGTCCGCGAAGGTTGGCGAGCGTGATGAGTAACACGAAGCCAACAGCCATATGTACGCGATAAGGCGCGAGGTGACTGAATGCCGAGATGATTGCGGCAACACCACCCGAAACAGACACCGCAACCGTGAGGATGTAGTCGGTGAGCATGGATCCGCCGGCAACAAGCGAAGGATATTTTCCAAGGTTTTCTCTGGAAACAACATATGAACCGCCACCTGTTGGGTAGGCAAAAATGGTCTGGCGATAGCTAAAGACAACAATTGCAAGAAGCCCAATGACCATTAATGAAATTGGGACCAACCTGCTGTACGCAGCCGTTCCTACAGCTGCAAGGGACAAAAAGACGATCAAAATTTCTTGCGTCGCATACGCAGTAGAAGAGATCGCGTCACTTGCAAAGACTGGAAGTGCGACTTTTTTTGATAACCGCTGGTGGGAGTCTTCGGAACTTGCGATCGGTGCGCCAATGAAGAATCGCTTTAGTGAGCTCGAGTTTTGTTTGGTGGTAGGCATATGCGTCTAGAAGCCTGCCACATTGACTACCCGCTGGGTGAGTTGACCGCCTACGCTGGGCACTCGCAGTACTACACAGGCATTTCGGGCGGTGTGCGCCCATGCCACAAGGGAGAAAACAGTGCACGTCGTAATTGTGGGATGCGGTCGAGTTGGCTCAACGCTCGGTCGAGAACTCGTTGCTGCCGGTCATACCGTCGCGGTGATCGACCGCAAGTCGGAAGCGTTTTCGCGACTCGGCGAGTCGTTCACCGGTCAAAAGATTTCGGGAATTGGTTTTGACCGAGACATTTTGATTGAAGCTGGAATTGAAAAGGCCGGAGCTCTTGCCGCAGTAACAAATGGTGACAACTCGAACATTTTGATTGCCCGAGTTGCGCGCGAAGAGTTTGGCATTGAGCGAGTAGTTGCTCGAATTTATGACCCAAAGCGCGCCGAGATCTACGAACGCCTTGGTATTGCCACAGTCGCAACGGTGAAGTGGACATCGGAGCGAATTCTGCGTCGCATACTTCCAGAGTTGCCTGCAGTTGAGTGGACAGACCCGAGCGCAAAAGTGGTGCTCGTGGAGCGTGAACTTCCAAAGACATTGGTCGGCACACGTGTGCTGTCGCTCGATAGCGCAATTGCCCGAATTGTTTCCGTTCGTCGATTAGGCGCTGCCATCATCCCAGGTGCAGACACGGTGGTTCAAGAAGGCGACGTCGCTTACGTAGCAGTGCAAATCAAGTCGCTTGAAGCCTTTGATGCATCGCTTGCGTCAACAACCGGGAAGGGTCACTAGTCGTGAAAGTAGTTGTTGCAGGTGGTGGAAGTGTTGGTCGATTTACGGCAGAGCAGCTTGTTGCGGCAGGTCACGAAGTAACCATTATTGAAAATGATCGTGCAGTTGTTGCTGAGTATGCAGAAAATGAACCCTCAGGGAACTTGAAGTGGCACCGTGGTGATGCATGTGATGTGGCGGTGCTTGCTGCTGCTGGTGTAACCATGGCTGATGTTGTTGCTTCGGTAACCGGAGACGACGAAGACAACTTGGTGGTTTCGCTATTAGCAAAACAAGAGTTTGGTGTTCCACGAGTAATTGCTCGTGTGAATAACCCAAACAACTACTGGATGTTTAACGACATGTGGGGAGTCGATGTTTCAGTATCAACACCGCATCTCATTACCAGCCTCGTTCAAGAAGCAGTTGCGGTTGGAAACTTGGTTCGCCTCATGCAGCTGAAAGGTGGCAAAGCCGAACTCGTTGAAGTGACACTTGCAGATAACTCACCAGCACGCGACAAGGTGCTTGGCGAATTGCATATGCCACGCAGCTCGAGTGTTGTTGCAATTGTTCGTGACAGCCGAGTGCTCATGCCAACGCCAGAAATGGTGTTGCGTGCTGGCGACGAAGTGATGGCGCTCATCACTGAAGACGCCGAAGCTGCTGTGCAGCAAATATTTATTGGTTAATTCAGTCTTGTCCCATTGGTAAGAGTGAATACTTTGGGTTCAGGAATACCAAGCGATTCGCGTCGGCAAATGCCACGCCTTCCACAACTATGCAATGACCATGTTCAATTCCGGCAACGTGGCGTCGGCCGCTGAAAATGACCGTTGCATCACCGGTTCCATCGTTGATCACAATTTCCATAGATGGAATTCCCGATCGAGGCTTAATGGTCATGCGCTTTACTTCGCCACATACTTTGGTGCGGTCGCGGGCCTCAAGTTCGCCGAGAGGTTGGAGACGCAGTTCGGCAAAACGATCAACCAGGCGTTCGGCATCAAGTTCGCGTACGGGTTTTACTTTTGAATTGAACGCATCCTTGAGTCCCATGACGTAATTCATCCTAGGCTGACGTACATATGAGTACCCGAAAACTGATTATGTGGGCGTTGATCTGTGGAGTGTTGATTCTTGGTGCGGGCTTATTCAAACTGTGGCAAACCACGGGCGACGGTGCGAAGGTGGAACTCCTGCAACTTGGGGATTCTGCAGTGCTAGGTGACATGACAGTGTCGGTGAATTCCGTGTCGAAAAGTGAAACACAGACCCTGGTTCAAGTGTCGATGCAAGGTGTCGAAGGTGCAGATGCCCTGTCGGGTTGGCGCATGTTGGTAGGCGCAGTGATTAGCGAGGCTCAACCGTTGTCGGATGGCTCGGGTACCCCTTGCGCCACAACGAAACTCGCCGAACCGACAATATGCACGATTGCATTTCCTGTGTCTGAAGGCACGCCAACCATTGCCTACATACGCGCGGGGCAACAAGAACAGTGGGCTACAACACCGTAATCTTGAACCGTTATCGTTATCCACAAGGAATTGAAAGAGGTGGTGCGTACGGCTGAGCAATTTGATCTCGTGGTCATTGGTGGCGGCCCTGGTGGCTACGCATCTGCTTTCTATGCCGCATCGGCAGGAATGAACGTTGCGCTGATTGAGCGCGACACCATTGGCGGAACGTGTTTGAACCGTGGATGCATTCCTGCAAAGGCATTTCTTGAAACTGCAGCCACTAACAGGCACGTGCAACATGCCGGAGATTTTGGAATTAGCGCGACAGTAAACGGAATCGACTTTGGGATTGCGCAAACCCGAAAGCAAACCATCGTGAATGGTTTGGTGAAGGGTCTGACTGGATTAACGAAAACAAAAAAGGTGACCTACTTGTTAGGTACTGGTTCGCTTGGACCGAACAAAACTGTGACCGTGCAGTTGGCTGATGGAAGCACACAGCACCTACAAGGAAAAAATGTTGTGATTGCAGCAGGCTCAACTCCGCGAACTATTCCAGGGTTCACGCCTGGCGGCCCAATCATGACTTCCGATGAAGTGTTGATGTTGAGCAAAATTCCACAACGCATCGCTGTTATCGGTGGTGGTGCAATTGGTTGCGAATTTGCTTCGACATTTGCTGACCTCGGTTCGCAAGTAACCATTCTTGAAGGACTGCCAAAGATTCTTCCTGGACTCGACCCTGACTTGGCGTTCGTTGTGGAGAAGAGTTTCAAGAAAAGAAACATTGATATTCGCACCGGTGTGAAAGTCAATGGTCACGAGCCAACAGGCACTGGTACGACTGTGTTATTCGGTGAAGGTGAGCGACTTGAAGTTGATGCTGTAGTGGTTTCGGTTGGGCGTAAACCATTTACTGAGTTGCTTGGACTTGCAGGAACTGCGGTGCACGTAAGTGACCGCGGGTTTATTGATGTTGACGAAAATTGCCAAACGGGGGAACCAGGCGTGTATGCCGTTGGCGACATTGTGAACACGCCGCAACTTGCACACGTTGCGTATTCGGAAGCCATTGTTGCCGTGAAACATATGCGCGGCGAAGTGGTGTATCCAGTGATGTACGACAGAGTGCCGTGGGCAATTTACTGTCACCCAGAAGTTGCATGGGCTGGCCCTTCTGAAGAGGCTGCAATTGCGGCTGGTCACGACGTTGTTGTTGCAAAACACGCTTTTCGTTCAAATAGTCGCGCAATGATTTTGGGTGAAACAGATGGTCTGGTGAAGATCATCGCGAAGAAGAATGCAGATGGAACCGCCGGCCAGGTGCTTGGCGTGCACATGGTTGGTCCATGGGTTACCGAGCAGTTGTCGGGTGGCTACTTGGCGGTGAACTGGGAAGCAACAGTTGATGAAATTGCTGAATTCATTCAGCCGCACCCTTCGCTATCTGAAACATTTGGAGAAACAGTGCTGTCGCTTACCGGTCGCAGCATCAACGGTTAATCGTTCGAACACAGGAGCATCATGGCTGAGATCACACTTCCACAACTTGGAGAAACGGTCACCGAAGGAACGATTACGCGTTGGTTTAAAAAAGTTGGTGACACGATTGCTGCCGACGAACCATTGTTCGAAGTTTCTACAGACAAAGTTGATACCGAAGTGCCGTCGCCAATTGCTGGAGTATTGACAGAAATTCGTGTTGCTGAAGGTGAGACTGTTGCAGTTGGCACCGTGATAGCGGTAGTTGGTGGTGCAGGTGCTGCATCAGCACCGACGCCAGCACCGACGCCAGCACCTGTTGCGGCACCTGCACCGGTTCCGGCTCCAGTTGTTGCACCGGCACCAGCCCCAACTCCTGCGCCAGCGCCAGTTGCGACTCCTGCGCCGGCACCTGTTGCGGCTCCTGCACCTGTTGCAACTCCAGCACCTGCTCCTGCGCCAGCACCAGTAGCGCAATCAAACAAGTTGCTCTCACCAGTTGTTCGTCGTTTAGTCAATGATCACGGCATCAACATTGATGCCCTACAGGGCACTGGGCCTGGTGGACGCATTACTCGAGAAGATGTACTCGACTACATCGATCGCAATGGGCTAGCCGCACAAGCGCCCGCGCCTGCACCCGTTGCAGCACCCGCGCCTGTTCAAGCAGCAGCGCCTGCACCGACTCCTGCGCCCGCCCCTGTTGCTGCACCAGCACCCGCTGCAGCTCCGGCGCCACGTGCGGTGACGGCACAGAGTGACCGCGAACAAGTTGTGCCGCTGTCAAAAATTCGTCGACTCACTGGAGCGCACATGGTCATGTCGCTTGAAACGAGTCCGCATTCATTCACTGTTGTTGAAGTGGATTACGCAAACGTTGACAAGACGCGCAATTCAATTAAAGAGTCGTGGAAAACGAGCGAAGGTTTCAGCCTGACCTATTTGCCATTTATCAGTCGTGCAGTGGTGGATGCTCTCTCCGAGTTCCCACACTTGAACGCAAGCATTGAGGGCGACAATTTGGTTGTTCATAGTTATGTTGACTTAGGCATTGCTGTTGACCTTGACTACGCGGGCCTTCTGGTTCCAGTAGTGCGCAGCGCAGATGCAAAACGTTTGCGCGCGATTGCACGCGAGATTCACGATCTTGCATCACGAGCACGTGGACGCAAGTTGTCACCAGACGAAATCAATGGTGGAACATTCACTCTGTCAAACAACGGTTCGGCTGGTGCGTTGATAGCAATGCCAATTATCAATCAACCACAAGTTGCCATTTTGTCGACCGACGCAATTGTGCGTAAGCCAGTTGTTGTTGCCATGCCAGACGGAAGTGAAAGCATTGCTATCCATCCGATGGGGCATTTGTCCATGTCGTGGGATCACCGCGCATTTGACGGCGCATACGCTGGTCGCTTCCTCTCGCGAGTGAAGCACATACTTGAAACACAGGACTGGTCAGCCGAGCTGTAAAGCCAGCTTGCCAGCACATCCATGAGCACCCCTTCATCACCACTACATGTGAGATGGCTGGGACGTGTTCCATATTCTGAAGCACTCGCTGTTCAACAAGCAGTATTCGAACATGGCATAGATCAGCATCTATTGCTCGTTGAGCATCAGCATGTGTTTACCTATGGTCAACAAGCCAACCTTGAGCAGAATCTGAAATGTGATCCTGCTGAAGTTGGAGCAGACCTTGTTCCCGTTCATCGCGGTGGAGACATCACGTATCACGGGCCAGGGCAGTTGGTTGGCTATCCGATATTGAACCTGAGTGCGAAACATGGTGAAAGCGGACCGGCAGATACTTCTGCATATATCCACGACGTTGAGCAATTGGTGATCGACACTCTGAGCGAACTTGGTTTGCCGAATGCAAGTCGAAAAACTGGTTTTCCTGGCGTATGGCTAGATGCAGAGACTGCGCAAGCACGCAAGATTTGTGCAATCGGTGTTCGTGTTGCGCGAGGAGCGAGTGAGCGACGAACTATGCATGGTTTTGCGCTCAATGTGACTACTGATTTGAATTACATGCGCGAGCACATCGTGCCCTGCGGAATTGCAGAATATGCAGTGACATCACTGGCCGAAGAGGGAATTGCTGCAACGATGTTTGACGTAGTCAATACTGTGAGCAGGCTCGCGCACAAGAAGTGGGGAACTGAATTTTCCACGCGATACGACGTTGCTTGGGCTCATCAACCAGAACGTGATGGACTCAGTATTTCTGTACGCAAGCCCGATTGGATTCGCCCGCACGTAAACCACACCAGCGAAGTGTTGCTCACAAAGAAAACACTTCGCGACTTGAATTTGGTGACCGTGTGCGAAGAAGCAGGTTGCCCGAATTTAAGCGAGTGCTGGAAAGACGGCACTGCAACATTCATGGTGTTGGGCGACAGGTGCACGCGTGCATGCGGGTTTTGTTTAATCGATACGCGCAAGCCACTAGCGCCAGATGCCAATGAGCCACTGCGCGTTGCCGAAGCGGTGAAACGAATGGGTTTGGAATTTGCCGTTCTCACCATGGTGGCTCGAGATGATCTTGCTGATGGCGGCATGCAGCATGTTGCCGATACCATTCGGGCGATTCGCAATGAAAACCCGGGTGCGCAAGTTGAAGCATTGATCTCAGATGCCAAAGGAACCTCCTCATTGGATGCGGTTTTGAACGAACGTCCAGATGTGTTGAACCACAACATTGAAACCGTTGCGCGACTGCAACGCATGGTGCGACCGTCGGCTGGTTATGCACGCAGTCTTTCGGTGTTGGCGCGCTCACGTGCAGCCGGGCTGACCACAAAATCTGGTTTGATGCTTGGTCTTGGCGAAACGCGAGACGAGGTGGAGGCAACTTTGCTTGATCTTGCAAGCGTGGGCGTAAACATTGTGACTATTGGTCAGTACCTTCGTCCAAGCGCGGAGCACTTGCCCGTAGTGCGTTATGCCGAACCTGCAGAATTTGACCACTACAAACAATTTGGTGAAGGTCTTGGCATCAATCATGTTGAATCAAGTCCGCTCACTCGGTCGAGCTATCACGCAAAAGACGCACACAGAAATTCATCACCCCTACTTCACGCATAAAGGCAACTATGACAATGACATCACTACGCGAAATCGCAGGAACCATTCAGTCGCAGCACACAATTGAAGGCGGTGGTTTCAATGTTCGTCGTCCGTTTCCAACAGCACAGCTTGATCAGATCGATCCCTTTTTGTTGCTTGACGAAATGGGCCCGGCGGATTATGCGCCAGGCAAAGCTGTTGGCGCGCCGAGTCATCCGCATCGTGGATTCGAAACCGTGACATACATGTTGTCTGGCAGCATGGTTCACGAAGACTCCACAGGCACAAAAGCGGTGATCAAAAAAGGTGGGGTGCAGTGGATGACTGCAGGCTCTGGAGTTATTCATAGCGAGTTGCCAACCGACGACATGATGAAACTCGGTGGCCGGATGCACGGGTTTCAGCTGTGGGTGAATTTGCCTGCAGCGCAGAAAATGATTGATCCTCGCTATCAGGGGTACGAAGCTGAAGAAATGGCCACAGTGCAATTGGCAAAAGGTGGACACATTCGAGTTGTTGCGGGAGTAGTACACGGAGCAAAAGGCCCTGTTGAAACAACTTCCCCAATGACTTATGCGCATGCCGTGCTGGAAGTGGGTGACGTTGTGGAGTGGCTGCCAGAGGAAGGACACACCGCCCTTATTCATGTGTTCGATGGTGAAGCACGTGTGAATGAATCGACGAGTGTTTCTGGCGAGATGGTAGTCATGCAGAGAACTGCCGGTTTGGTGCGGGTTGAAGCAACAACATCTGCTGCTCAAATTCTGATTATGGGTGGTTTGCCACTCGGTGAGCCGATGGTTCGCTATGGTCCTTTCGTCATGAATACCAAGCAAGAGATCATCACTGCCGTTGAGGAATACAACGATGGCAAGTTGGTGAAGGTGGGGAAGAACAGCCTGTGAGTTCAACAATTGCCACCACTTCCGATTACCTCGAACGCATTGCAAAAGTTCGTGCCGCCATGAGTGCGCAACAAGTAGATGCCGCGTTGCTCTCGGTTGGTCATGACCTGCCATATTTGTCGGGGTACGAGGCAATGCCGCTTGAGCGTTTGACGATGTTGGTAGTTCCGCGCAGTGGGCAAGTGAGCATGGTGGTTCCGCGCCTTGAAGTTCCGCGCGTCGTTGCACAACCAGAAGTGTTTTCTATTGTTCCGTGGAATGAAACAGACAACCCAATTGCAATCGTGGCGAAACTGTTGGGCGATGCCAAGCGAATTGCAGTAGGCGATCAAATGTGGGCTCGGTTCCTGGTGGAACTGCTCCCACATGTTCCAGGAGCAACCTTCACTCGTGCGGTTGATGTGGTTGGCGTGTTACGAATTTCTAAGGACGCAAGTGAAATTGCGGCGCTACGTACTGCAGGTGCCGCGGCCGACAGGGTCGCTGCACAATTACATTCGGGAAAAATTCCGCTTATTGGTCGCACTGAAGCCGCGGTTTCAGCAGACATTTCTGCGCGTCTGATTGCAGAAGGTCACAATGTGGTGAACTTTGCAATTGTCGCTGCTGGCGAAAATGCTGCCAGCCCGCACCACCATGCTGGGTCACGAGTAATTAAGGCAAACGAAATTGTGCTGTGTGATTTTGGTGGAACGTTGAATGGATATTGCAGCGACATTACGAGGTGCGTGTTTACTGGCCAGATAGCTAGTGATGTTGCCGATGCCTATGCGGTGCTCTTTGAGTCGCAGGCTGCAGGTGTTGCAGCCGGTGTCGTAGGAAATGCTTGCGAAGATGTTGACCGCGCGTCACGTGCAGTGATTGAAAAAGCTGGATACGGTGAGTATTTCGTACATCGCACCGGTCATGGAATTGGCATGGAAGCGCATGAAGACCCGTACATGGTGAGTGGCAACAAACTTCCAATTGCTGCTGGCCATGCATTTAGCGTTGAGCCAGGAATTTACATTCCGGGTAAATGGGGTATGCGTTTGGAAGACATTGTTGTGGCAACGGTGAATGGCCCAGACTCGATGAATGCGGCAAACCACAATTTGATCGTCGTTGAAGCCTAAGTTCTTCAGGTCATGATTCGTTTAGAAGCAGCAACGGTGATGTTGCAATGGGCCGTAGGGGGTCTTGCCTTTTTGTGGTTCACCACACGTCGAAACGAAGTTGGTGCTGGTTACGGCATGTTGCTGCGCATTACCTATGGAACATTTGCGGTCATCGCAGTGGTGTTGGGAAATCGCTATGGACTCAGCATTGTTAGGGAGGCATCAAGCATTGCTGTTGCCATTGCTGCATTCGTGCTTATTCGGAACAAGCGATCAAAGCTTGACCTGATTGCACCACTTCTTGGTATTCCAGGAATTATTGCTGCGGGAATTTCTGCAGCAAGCGATGGCAGTGGCGGCGATGTTGTTGTGTCGTTGTTGCGAATTGTTGTTGGAACGCTGTTTCTTGGTGCAGTGAGCGACACCATGTTGTTGGGACACTGGTATTTAGTGCAACCAGGAATGCCGCGGAAACTGATTAATGAAATCACCAATGCGGTTATTTACATGTGGCCACTTGAAGTAGTGGTGTTGCTTTTACCAACAGGAATGATCAGTGTGCTGAATGGAACCATTGATGACGGTTGGGATGGCGTGCTTGGTTGGTTCTGGCTTGCATCAGCAGTAGTCACGGGAGTGCTTGCACTTGTTACGCGCGCAGCATTGAAAGAGCGAAGCTATTCGGCGGTAATGGCCGCAACTGGTTTGATGTATTTGGCCATTCTCACTGCGTTTTGTACCGACATTGTTGGGCGCGCATTACTCGCTTAAATAGGTGAGTGTGGTGCCACAAGCGCCCAAGGTCGTGAGCGTTCCATTGCAAGTCCAAGTTCGAGCAGTAATTGTTCGCTGAAATGGCGACCGTTTACTTGCAGTGCAACTGGTAAGCCTTCAATCAGTCCTGAAGGAATAGAAATTGCTGGGTTGCCATACATGTTTGCTGGAAACGTGAGCTTGCCATTGTTTCCCATTCCCGCTTCAATGCCCCCAAAGTTCGAAGGCAAAGGGCCCTCAGCGTTGAACGCGACATCGGGGTTGCTTGCAGTGATGACGAAATCGACCTGTTCAAATATTTCGTGCATTCGCTGATTGAGCGCGGCGCGTCGGGATTCAATTTTTGCGCGAGCCTCAGCGCCGTATTTACCCAGGGTCGCTTCAATGCCAAATCGCATTTCTGGTGTGAGCACATCGGCACAAGCTGGCCAATGATCTGCCAGTTGCATTTGAATTTCAATCATTCCACTGATTGACCAGGCAGCACCCATGCTGGGAAGCGTGGTGTCAACGGTGATGATGTTCATTCCGGTAATTGACGCAAGATGTAATGCGTATTCCTCGAGTTGTTGCCACATTGCGGGGGAGACCACAGCACCACCCCAATGAGGAGCGAGCACAGCCGTTTTTCCACGCAATGATGTTGCGTGACTCCCTAATTCATGTTCCCAGTTATCAACACGTTGCAAACTGAGTGGATCGCGCGAGTCATGTCCGTTGCACACGTCGAACCAACGCGCAGTGTCGCGAATACTTCGCGCCATTACCCCTGTATTGACGGTGAGATTTCCAAGTTCGGTATATGGCGCTCGCGGAATTCTGCCAAACGTTGCCTTCAATCCAACGAGACCAGTGAAGCCTGCAGGAATTCGAATGGAACCTCCACCATCTCCGCCGGTTGCAATGGTGACAAGACCTCCAGCAACTGCTGAAGCACTTCCGCCCGATGATCCGCCTGGAGTGCGACCCATTTGCCACGGGTTATGTGTTGCACCGTTCAAAACTGTGCGAGTGACATTGACGCCGCCGAATTCGCTTGCGGTGCACAAGCCGATTGCATTTGCTCCACCGGTTTGTGTTGCGCGCTCGACCATGACTGACGTGTGCGTTGCCTTGCGATCTGCAAAGACAACGCATGCTTCTGTGTAAGGCCAACCTTTCACAGCATCAAGTTCTTTTACTCCAAGTGGAATTCCACCGAATGGTTTTGACACATCGGCAGACTTTGCTCGTTGCGTTGCACCATCTGGGTCAAGAAATGAAAATGCATTCAGAGAACTTTTCTCAATGGCGTTAATCGAAGCTTGTAACTCTTCTAACGGGGAGCGCTCCTTGTTGCGAAAGGCATCTACGAGCGAGCAAGCGTCGCCCATCCACGGAGTGTCAGTTGTGCTCATTGTCTTAAAATAGTCGCCAAAAACGCTCTATCTATTAGTGTGGTGAGGCGTTATGGATACCAAAGCCTTCCTCGGAGTAGAGCCAAAGGGAATTCATTCGGCCACAAATGGTCAATGGTCGATGGTTGTTCGCACTGGCCTTGTAACGGGTGGCAATTTTCTCTGGGGTGGATGTGGGCTAGCGGCTGCGGTCGCTGCAATTGAAGAACTCTCAGGCCGCACGTGTGTGTGGGCAACTGCTCAATATCTGTCGTATGCCCGTACCGGCGAAACCATGGATATCGATATCACGCTTGCCGTTGTTGGACATCAGATCACCCAAGCTCGCGCGGTGTGTCACGTGGGCGATCGTGAGATTCTTACAGTGAACGCAGCTGTTGGAGAGCGACCATTTGACTATGCACATTCGTTTGTGAAGATGCCTGATGTGCCACCACCCAGTGCTTTGAAGCAACGCGAACATCGGACTGATGTGTCAAACACTATTCACGAAAAAATGGAAGAGCGTTTTGTTATTGGGCGAGAGCTTGAAGAGCTGGATGAAACCCCGAACGATGGTCGCACCCTCATGTGGGCGCGCATTCCCGAAGTGATCGATGGCGTGGACACGGCAACTTTGGCTGTGTTGGGCGACTTCGTGCCGATGGGGGTTGGCCAGGCGCTCGGTATACGTGGAGGTGGCAACAGCCTAGATAACACGCTTCGCGTGGTTCGCCTCGTTCCCACCAAGTGGGTGTTGTTAGACATACATATACAAGGCGTAGAACGCGGCTTCGGGCACGGAACAGTAAACATGTTCGCTGAAGATGGAACGTTTCTTGCTACTGCAAGTCAAAGTTGTATTGCTCGAATGTGGAAGGAACCAAAATGATTCGTCGTAACGGAATGACCGTTCCACTTCCAGGACATTTGCACGACCACAAAGAAAAGTATGCGCAGTTGGCCGATTGGGGATACAGCGATATTTGGTCTGCTGAAACTGATGGAGCAGATGCATTCACGCCGTTGGCATTAGCCGCAGCGTGGGAACCGCGCCTTCGGCTTGGCACTGCAATTGTTCCTGCCTATACACGCACTGCTCCGGTGATTGCACAAAGTGTTGCCGCGCTTGCCGATGCTGCACCAGGACGCTTTGCAATCGGAATAGGTTCATCAAGCAATGTGATTGTGGAGCGTTGGAACGGCGTGCCCTTCGTTGACCCATACAAAAAGGTGCGTGACGTTGTTCGGTTCATGCATGATGCATTCTCTGGAGAAAAAATCACCAAGGAATATGACACCTTCAAGGTAGACGGATTTCGCTTAAGCATTAAGCCGGCACAAAAGCCAACAATCCTCATTGCAGCACTTCGAGAAGGAATGCTGAAGTTGGGTGCTCGCGAAGCAGACGGCGTGATTATCAACTGGCTGAGCGCACAAGATGTAACGAAGGTTGCAAAAGTGGTAAACGATGCTGCGAACGGCGTGGAGAAAGAAATTGCCGCGCGCATTTTTGTTTGCCCAAGTGAAGACACCGAAGTTGTCCGCGCTGGTGCTCGTTTCGCAATTGCTGCCTACATGAACGTTCCTGTATACGCCGACTTCCATCGTTGGATGGGTCGAGCGCCGTTGATGCAAGGAATGTGGGATGCGTGGAAAGCAGGAGACCGCAAGGCGGCCTTGGCTGCAATTCCTGACCAAGTAGTAGATGAATTAGTGGTGCATGGCAGCCCTGCGCATTGCCGCGACGTTGTCTCAGAGTATTTCAAGAATGGTGTGACCACCTCTTCGCTGGCGATACTTCCTCTTGATCCACAATTGGATTATTGGAAGTCTGTTCAAGCACTTTCGCCAAGTGCCAGCTGACTCGTCGGTTTTGCTGTGACGTCAATTGAGTCAGATACCGAGGTCGCAGCGCGGCTCGAATTTGAAGAGACTCAACGCAGTGAAGGTTGGAGATTGCTGCGCGCAGCATTGCGCATGCAGCGGCGCAATTTGTTGCTTGGCGCATTGGTTGGAATCTTGTGGGCGTCATTCAAGGTGGCAGTGCCACAGATGACCAAATATGCCATTAACGATGGCATCGAAAAAGATGGCCCCCTCTTGCGTTGGGCATTGATCATTGCTGGCCTTGGGGTGCTGACGGGTGTTCTCTCTGGCATGCGTCGCTACGTTGCATTTCGGGAAAGCCGATGGGCGGAAACACTGTTTCGTGAGCGACTGTTCTCGCATGTTTTGAATTTGCATGTTGGATATCACGACAAAGCGCAAACAGGACAGTTGATGAGTCGCGCATCGAGCGACCTGATGCAAATTCAAGGGTTCATTGTGATGATTCCGATCACGTTGTCAAACGTGATTCAAATTTTTGCAGTCACTGCCATTCTGTTCATTACTGATCCGATCTTGGCAATAGTCGCGCTTATTCCACTGCCTTTTGTCAATCTGTCAGCGCGTCGGTTCAGCCATCGAATCCATCCAGCATCTATTGCGGTGCAAGCAGAACAAGCACAGCTAGCGAATGTCGTTGAGGAAAGTATTTCCGGCGTACGTGTGGTGAAGGGATTTGGTGCCGAGCAGGTGCAGTTCGAGAAACTCGAAAAAGAAGCCGACGACATTTTGCGTGAATCAATGAAGGCCGCACGCATTCGCTCGAGCTTTATGCCTGCTATCGATGTGTTGCCTGCGCTTGGGTTAGTTGCAGTTCTTGGAGTTGGCGGCCATCGCGTGCTGAATGGCGACTTAACCATTGGCGATCTTGTTGCATTCAATGTGTATCTCACATTGCTCATTTGGCCACTGCGCAATATTGGCATGATCGTTGCTCTTGGCCAGCGCGCCGCGGCTGCCCTTGTTCGAATTAATGAAGTTATGTCCACACCGTCTGAAATCACTGATCCTGTGCAACCCAAAACGTTGCCGTTGCACACTGCAGAACCAGTCGGTGCTGTGAAATTCGACAAAGTGGTATTTGGTTACAACCCAGATTTTCCGGTACTCCGAAACTTCAGTATGGAAATACGAGGTGGCGAGAGTATCGCCATCGTTGGTGCGACCGGATCAGGAAAATCAACCATTACTCGACTGCTTTTGCGGTTCTACGATACGCAAAGTGGACACGTGTTTCTTGATGGAATTGATGTCCGCAAGTTAAAGCTTTCTGACTTGAGAAAGCACATTGGTGTTGTGTTTGAGGACACCGTGCTATTCAACGACTCGGTGCGCAACAATATTGCTTTTGCTAAGCCAGATGCAGATGTGGATGAAATTGAACGAGCCGCAAAGCTGTCTGGCGCACATGACTTTGTATTGGGACTACCAAATGGCTACGAGACAATAATTGGAGAACGTGGTTTTTCGCTTTCAGGTGGACAACGACAACGAATCGCTATTGCGCGGGCAATTGTTGCCAACCCGCGAGTACTGGTGCTTGACGATGCCACAAGCGCAGTTGACCCAAGCAAAGAGGGCGAAATTCGTGATGCGATGAAGACGGTCATGTCTGGTCGAACCACCATCGTGATCGCGCATCGTCCGGGAACAATTGCCCTTGCAGACCGCGTTGTTTTGCTGGATGAAGGCAAAGTGGCAGCCATTGGAACCCACGATGAACTTGTTGCGTCAAATGCGCGATATCGAGAAGTGCTCGCAAGTATGAGTGCGCCTGAAGAATTGGACAAGGTCAACTGACATGTGGTCACAAGGTGGCGTAACCGACGAAGACCGACTCAGCAGGGCACAGGCTCGCACGGTAATTGGTCGAGTATTCAAAATGGCTGCGCCATTTCGCAAAACGATGTACTTGGCTTTTGCGTGTGTGTGCGTGACCACGCTGTGTGCACTAGCGGGTCCGCTGCTTGTGCGTCGAGGTATCGACCTTGGCATTCGTGGAAAGGATCCAACTTCACTCAATATCTCGGTGGCCATTTATTTGCTGGTCGCACTCATTGCATATGTCTTCGGTCGCGCCCAGTTTCTCTATTTAAATAGAACTGGCGAATCATTCCTCCGTGTGTTGAGGCTTGCGGTGTTTCGCCAGATGCAGCGTCAGAGCATGGCGTTTTACGATCGCAATAAAGCCGGGGTCTTGGTCGCGCGAATGACGGCTGATATTGAATCAATGGCGGAGCTCGTGCAGTGGGGGCTTCTGCAGTTCCTTGCAGCAGGAATGCTGATCGTGTTTGCGTTAGTTCTGCTTGCCACTTTGAGTTGGCAGCTCACCATTGTTGCATTGCTTGTTATGCCGATTCTGATTGCTGCTTCGGTGAAGTTTCAGCGGGACTCGAACAAGGCGTATCTCACAGTGCGTGATCGTGTTGGAGCAAATTTGTCTGCGCTTCAAGAAGGAATTACCACGGTGCGCGTAATTCAGGCGTATGCCCAAGAAGAAGAAACCATCCGCAAGTTCACCAAGTCAAATCGTGAATTGTTCAAAAGCCATGAACACAGCGTGCGGGTAAGTACCTGGTATTTCGCACTCATTGAATTCGGTGGGGTATTTGCCAGTGCATTGATTATTGGAATTGGCGGATGGCTAGTCCACCGCGGCGACGTCACCCTTGGAACCGTTGTCGCATTCACTTTGCTGCTTTCTAGTTTGTTTGACCCCGTACAACAACTTTCACAGTTGTACAACACGGTGCAATCTGCAGGTGCCGCTTTAAATAAGTTGTTTCAAATTCTTGATGCCAAACCAGAAGTTGATGAGCACCCAGGTGCAGTTGCGTTGCCTTCGTCCGGTGAATTGGTTGTTGAAGGAATTGACTTCACCTACTACGGTGCGGAAACGCGTGCGTTGCAAGGTGTAAGTATCAGCGTTGGAGTTGGCGAAAAGCTTGCTCTTGTTGGCCCAACGGGTGCGGGGAAATCGACTCTTGCCAAACTGATGGCGCGTTTGTACGACCCGCAGGTGGGCAGCGTGTCGTATGGCGGAATCAATCTAAAAATGGCCACGATGTCGTCGTTGCGCGAGCGAATAGTGGTGGTTCCGCAAGAAGGTTTCTTGTTTAACGGAACCATTCGTGACAACCTGCGTATTGCACGCTCTGCAGCAACCGACGAAGAGATTGACGCGGCCATTGCCGCAATTGGTGCGACCGAACACTTCGCAACATTGCCTGACGGTTTGGATACTGAAGTGAGAGAGCGAGGCAGCCGATTGTCTGCAGGTGAGCGACAGCTGGTTGCCCTTGCGCGTGCCGCACTTGTTGACCCTGCTGTGTTAGTGCTTGATGAAGCGACATCGAACCTCGACCCGGGAACGGAAGCCGAAGTAGAACATGCGCTGGAGCGACTGATGACTGGACGCACGGTCATTGTTGTGGCGCACCGGTTGTCAACAGTTCAACGTGCAGACCACATTGCGGTAATTGCCGATGCTCAAGTGGCTGAATATGGAACACATGCAGAATTAATCGCACAAGGCGGGCGGTACAGCGCGCTTGCTGCTGCCTGGCAAAAATCTCAAGTCAGCCGGTGATAATTCGGTACACTTTTATTTCCACTGTTGATTTCCTGCGTACACATATTGAGCGGTGCCGTGATGGTGTAGCGGTGCCACCAGAAACTTCTTACCTAGGGGTCACGACCTAGGGAAACTTCAAGTAGTCAGGGCTGATGGGGAGACCTATCAGCCCTGTTTATTGTCGCTTAGTCGCAGTCGGTGGGCTGGCTACAAGTAGCGTGTAACGCGCATGGCACGCGAAAAGGTCTACACACGAGCAGGCGACGATGGCACCACGGGCCTGTTCTACGGCGGACGTGTTGGCAAAGATTCGGCGCTCCCTCGCGCGTATGGCGCAGTAGATGAGGCACAAGCAATTCTTGGTTTGGCTCGAGCCGAAGCCGGCAAGGGAACAGAACTTGACGACATGCTCGTTCACATTTGCCGCGACCTCTGGGTACTCATGGCAGAACTTGCAACGTTGCCTGAAAATCGCCACAAGTTGGTCGACGAAAAAACACGTGTCACCGAATTGATGGTCGAAAAACTTGAACACATGATTGACTCACTCGACGAGCGCTTTGAGCCACCAACCGATTTTGTGGTGCCTGGTCAAAACCGCGTTTCGGCATTGCTCGATGTTGGTCGCACGGTTGCCCGCAGGGCCGAGCGTCACTCTTTGGCCGCAGCGCCACCACCATCACAGGCTTGCCCATATCTCAACAGGCTTTCAGACCTGTTGTGGACTCTTGCCCGCTGGCAGGACGGCGAGTCTTTGTCGGTTAAAGACGTCATCTAGTTACCATTTACTGAGTACTCACACAAAAGGAGACCTGTCATGGCACTCAATTTTGAAGTTGTCGCCAAATCCCCAGCAAATGCAAAGGCTGTTGGCATTCCAGTAGCGAGCGAAGGTGCTGTGCCAAAGGAAGTTTCGTTGTCACGAGCAACGCTTGAAATTTTGGGATTCACGGGCAAAGTTGGTCAAACCTATGTCGTGCCAGCAGAAAAAGGCGCAGTCAGCATTTTGATCGGTGTGGGTGAAGTATCAAAGCTGGACACAACATCGTTGCGCAAAGCATCAGCTGCATTTGCGCGAGCTGCTGCGGGATTTGAATCGGTAAGCACCACGCTTGCAAACATCGGCCGTCTTGATCGCAAAGTTGCAGCACAAGTGGTTGTCGAAGGAATGTCGCTTGCAACGCACCGTTACACCGACCTGAAGACCGTTGATAAGAAGGCTCCAAAGCTTTCGACTGTTTCACTCGTTGGAACCGGAGCAGCAACAACAAGTGGCGTGAAGCGCGGACAAGTTATTGCTAACGCCACAAACATGGCACGCGACTTTGCAAACATGCCACCGGCATATTTGACAGCAACAATTTTTGCGAACAAGGCAGTAGAAATTGCTGGACAAACCGGACTCAAGGTTGAAGTATTCAACAAAGATCAATTGCTCGCCATGGGTTGCGGCGGAATTGTTGGAGTGAACCGTGGAAGCGTTGAACCACCACGCATGGTTCGACTGACGTACAAGCCAACGGGTGCAAAAGGTAAGCCACATCTCGTGCTTGTTGGTAAGGGCGTCATGTACGACTCGGGTGGAATTTCACTCAAGCCATCAGACCCATCGCACGCAATGATGAAAGGCGACATGAGCGGCGCTGCTGCAGTGCTCGCCACCATGAGCACGCTGAAGGCATTGGGTTGCACTAATCAAGTAACGGGTTACCTCATGTGCACCGACAACCTTCCTTCGGGAAGCGCAATGGCAATGGGCGAAGTGCTCACCATGCGCAATGGCAAGACTGTTGAAATTCACAACACCGATGCTGAAGGTCGCTTGGTGCTTGCTGACGGATTGTCGCTTGCCACTGAACAAAAGCCAGACGCCATTGTTGACATTGCAACCCTTACGGGAGCATGTCAACGTGCACTTGGAAACGGCATGGCAGGCGTGTTGGGCAACAATCAAAAGTGGATTGATCAATTGACTGCAGCTGCAGAACGCACATCAGACAAGCTGTGGCAGCTACCGCTAGAGCGTGAGTATCGCCCAGCGCTTGACTCCTATGTTGCCGACATGAAAAACGTTGGTGGCGAAGCAGGCGCAATTACCGCAGCGTTGTTCTTGGAAGAGTTTGTTGGCGACACCACATGGGCGCACATCGACATTGCTGGCCCAATGTGGACCGACAGCGACAATGGTTGGTTGCAGAAGGGCATGACGGGTTACGGAACCCGCTTGCTGATTGATGCAGCACTGAACTTCCGCCGACCAGGTCGCGCGTAATTTGGGTCGGGCGGCAACAGCCGCTCGGCGTTAATCCTTTTGTGTGCCCACTTTGATGTCGCGGAATGCCGACTTCGAGTCAATGCCCACGTCTTTCGGCAATCCAAGTACGCGTTCGCCAACGATATTTCGCATTACTTCGTCTGAACCGCCGGCAATTCGCATACCCGGTGCACCAAGAAGCAACTGGCTCCAGGCGTACGTTCCCCATTCGCCAGTGTCAACAACGAGCTTTGCTCCAAGAACATGTGCAACGAGATCGTTCATTTTCTTCTGGTTGTTCACGAGTGCCATTTTTCCAATCGACATTTCCGGTCCAGGCAACTGGCCTGCACGCATCTTGTCGGTGGCGCGCTGGCTGGTGTAGCCGGCAACTTTGGTGTTGATGTACAAGTCGGCAAGCATTTCACGAACGATTGGGTCTGAATCAAGTTCGTAGTGGCGAATCATTTCGAGTAGGCGGGTGTACATGGCGTTCTCGCCGCTATCTGCCGAACCGATTGATGCACGCTCGTTCATGAGTGTGGTGAGAGCAACGTTCCAGCCGTTGTTCACTTCGCCCAAACGATGATCGTCTGCAACTCGCACTTCGTTAAAGAACACTTCGTTGAAACTTGCACCGCCGGTCATTTGGCGAAGCGGACGAATTTCTACACCAGGTGCGCGCATGTCAACGATGAAGCCGGTGAGGCCTTTGTGTTTTGGCAAGCCTGGATCGGTGCGGCAGATGATTTCACCGATGTCGCTGAACTGTGCGCCAGATGTCCACACTTTTTGACCAGTGATGATCCATTCATCGCCGTCTTTTTCAGCCTTGGCTTGCACCGATGCAAGGTCACTTCCTGCACCTGGCTCAGAAAACAATTGGCAGCCCACAATGTCGGCTCGCCACATTTTCCGCAGGTACAAGTCGCGTGCTTTTTGTGAAGCGTGATCGAGAATGGTTGGTGCAACCATTCCTAAGCCAATTTGAAATACTCCAAGAGGTGCGGTTTTGTATTCGCGCTCTACCTGGTTGTATGCGCGCTCATGCGCAACGGTGAGGCCAGCGCCGCCGTATTCGGTTGGACCAGTGATCCATGCGAAACCGTTGTCAAAACGTTGTGCTTGCCACGCTTTGGCACGACGAAGCATTTCCTCTTCGGCTTCCTTCGAACGTTCCTCAAACATGGACACGTTGTCGGAACCTTCGCCCCAGACGAACTTCTTTCGTGCTTCCTTTTTCTCGGCGTTGGCGTCAAGAAAGACACGGGCTTTGGCTGCGTACTCTTCAACAGAAATCTGTTCGGTCATAAACCCAACGGTAGTTGGCGGGGTCGGTTTGGGTGAAGGCCAGCCAACTAGTCTTTGGGGCATGGGTCAGCCAGTTTCCGTTACACAAAAGCCGTCAGTCACTCCAGGTCGGGTTCGCTTCGAACTCAATCGCTCGCTCACCGGCCAAGGGCATGAGCGCTACACCTCGGCAGTTGCATCGCGCACGGGGAAGCCATCAGACGTGTTGGCCAACCGATTTTTTGAGACCGGCACAGTGAGTGCGGTTCATGTGTACGGCAACATGATCACCGTTGACGTAAAGCCTGGGTCTAGCAGTGATTCGTTGATCAAGGTTGTTGAAGATTTGTACCAATACTGGACGCCAGGAAAAGTACCGCCATCTGAAGAAGAGCTCATGGCCCAAGCACCAAAGAGCGAGGCACCTGCTGCTGCTCCATCAGCCGACGGAAGCCCTGCACCAAGCGCGGCTGCCAGCAAAATTCCTGCTGCACTCTTGGCGCGAAGCCAGGCAGCACTTGCCAAAGCCCGCGCAAACCAAGGCTGAGTTACGCAAACTCGCACATGTCGTGTGAAGATTCACGACAATGGCTGATATGGATATCTCGCTGCATGATGTAGCCGAAGCGCTGCATGTTCATTACATGACGGCGTATCGCTACGTGCGCGAAGGCATTCTGCCGGGTCGCAAAGTAGGGCGTAGTTGGAGCGTCCGTAAAAGCGATTTGGACAAATTCCAGCAAGGTGAAGGACTGGGTGCTGTTGCTGAAGAAGGCAAGCGCACGCAGGCGCCGTGGGGCGAGCGTCTTGAAGCCCGCTTGATTGAAGGTGATGAGCGCGGTGCACTTGAAGTATTTGAATCGGTATTGCGCGCTGGTCATGATCTTGAGTATTTGTACCTAAACGTATTGAGCCCGGCGCTGATTGCTATTGGCTATCGATGGGAACAAGGCGAACTCGAAATCTTTGTTGAGCATCGCGCAAGTAATATTGCAATGCGCTTGATGTCGCAAGTTGGTTCACGCTTCGCGCGTCGAGGTGTTTCTAAAGGCACCATCATCATGGGTGCCCCTGCAGGCGAAGAACATGCACTTGCAATAGCCATGCTTGCCGATTTGGTGCGTAGCCAAGGATGGGATGTGCATGACCTTGGCGGCAACATGCCTGCAGGAAGTTTTGCGCAAGCAGTTCAACAGAGCAACGACGTTGTTGCAGTGTGCGTTGGTGTAACAGTTGAAGGCTCGATACCTGCTGCGAAAGAAACAGTTGCTGCGTTGAAGAGCTCGTGCCCAGACGTTCCTGTGTATGTAGGCGGTGCGGCCATTCGCGGAGACGATCATGTACGCGTGTTGGGCGCCGATCACTGGGCTGGCAATGTTTCTTCGCTGATTGATTCGTTGAATCAGCACGCACGTCGTAAATAGCCCGTAATTACTCGCTATTTTGCGGGATTACCGTGGCGAGATAACTACGAACATATGTTCGCTACAGTAAGGGCATGTTCGAGCCGTTGCCCACACTGCCTGTCCCACCAGAGCTGCGCACCATGTTTCCCGAGGGTGGGTTGGTGCGTGGTCGCACGGTGTTGTGCAGTGGCGATGCTGCGGTAGCTATGGCGCTGCGTGTTGTCTCTAGCGCAACACAAGCGGGCTCGTGGCTGGGCATTGTTGGTGTACACAACGTTGGCGTGCAGGCGGCAAGCGAACACGGTGTGGCTTTGCAGCGGGTGGTGTTTGTGCAGCCGGCAAGTAGTCGCACCGAATGGGTCAGCACTGTGGCGGCTGCAGCAGATGGCTTCGATGTATTGCTGCTCGAAGTTCCACACGGCGTTACTGCAGCTGATGCGCGTCGCGTGCAAACGCGTATTCAAGCCAGGAGGAATGCGTTGGTACTCATTGGTGCAACGCAACAGTCAGCCGCGCAATCAGTATTTCAACCCGATGTCATTATGAACACCGCAACAACACAATGGCACGGCATTGAACGCGGCGCAGGCCATGTACAAGGTCGCGATGTACAGGTTGCGGTAAGCGGTAGGCGAGTGCCTAAAGCACGGCAACACTCACTGCACTTTGTTGGCTAGCGCTCACAATGAATACTGAATCAACACGCGTCGCTGTTGTTGCGTGCCCCGACTGGCAGGCCGTTGCCGCGCAGTGTGACTTGCATGCTCGTGGCCAGGTGTTCAACGCAGTGGCAGTGCTGCATGCACAACGGGTCATTGCCCGCACGGCAGCTGCTGCCGAGCAAGGCGTGCAGGTGGGTATGCGCAAGCGCGAAGCCCAAGCGGCATGCCCGAATATGCATATTGCGGTACATAATCCAGAGCGTGATCGGCTCATGTTTGAGCCCGTGGTGCATGCCATCGCTGAACTAGTGCCACTCGTTGAAGTGAGCATGCCAGGAATTGTTGTGCTGGCTACGCGCGGTCCATCGCGATATGTAGGCGGCGACGACGCGCTTGCGCAACGACTCACTGTTATTGCTGAAACTGCGTTGCATAAGTTGGCGCAAGGTCAACGTATTCCGTTTGGTGTGGGCATCGCCGACGGCAGGCTGACTGCAATGATCGCAGCACGCAGTGCTGCATCGGTTAGAGCACCACGTGTTGTTGCACCGAATGAAAGCGCGCAATGTTTGGCTGTGCTTCCAGTGTCTGTGCTTGCAGACTTTGCCGAAATTGATCGCAGTGTGGTGTCGTTGCTGCAGCGCCTTGGCCTTGCCCACCTTGGCAATATTGCCGAAATTCAACCATCCATTTTGGTTGGACGTTTTGGTCCTGTTGGAAATGAAATGCAACGACTCGCGCGAGGTCTTGACAGACATCCACCAATTGTTGTTGCGCCTCCACCAGAACGTGCAAGCACGCATCGATTTGACGTTCCAGTAGAAGACGTGAATACGGTTGTGCTTACTGCACGTGAAACCGCAAATGAATTAGTTGCGCACTTGGGTAATCACGGTGCAAGTTGTGTTCGCTTGCACATTTCGTTGCACACTGATCACGGTGAGCAAAATGATCGCGTGTGGTATCAACCCGAAGGGCTAACTGCTGCTGCCATGGCCGAACGAATGCGCTGGCAAATGGAGTCCTGGATAGCTGGTCGAGGGGTAACGAGCGGGGTGGTGCTGTTCCGACTTTCCCCAATAGGGCTAAGGGCTAGAGAGGGGCGCCAGATGGGTCTATGGGGCGACAGCACCCAAGCTGACGAGTGGGCCTCACGAGCTATTGAGCGCCTTACCAACATGCTTGGAGCGGAGTCGGTTCGTGTTCCGGAGTGGCGTGGTGGCCGCGATCCAGCCGAAGTATTTGCACTTACGTCTGCAGCAGTTGTTGATATTGAACGTCGTGCGTTGTCGCAGGTAACAGCAGAGGCTCAGTGGAATGGTGCGTTACCAACTCCATCTCCATCTGTTGTGTACGACGACCCACTACTAGTACTGGTGTGTGATGCAGACGGAAATGACGTAACGGTAAGTGGAAGGCATGAGCTAAGCGCAGAGCCAACTGTTGTGGTGTTGCAACAACAGCGTTACAACGTGTTGTCATGGGCTGGTCCATGGCCAGTAGAGGAGCGGTGGTGGGACACTTCGCGACAACGCAGAATGGTGAGAATGCAGCTTGTGGTCACCCGTAATGATGCTGCAACAACTACACGAGCCCTTGTAGTTGCAAGGGAACACGGGCAATGGTGGGTGGTTGCTCGCTTTGGATGAATATTTTTCACTCAATCCCGATAGATTTTTTGCGTCATGAATGTGAAGGCAAATGCCAAATCCGATGCACAACTGGTGCAAGAACTGTGCGCACAGTTCAGTGCTGCTATTCCGTGCGACGAACGCGAGCGCGAGTCGGTAACAAAATTTCTTGACGTTGCACCAACTTTGGTGAAACCCTTCGATGAGTTTTCCGATCCAACACACATCACCGGTTCGGGAATTGTTGTTGGCGAACGCGGAGTGGTGTTGCACTTGCACAAGCGACTCAACATGTGGTTGCAACCTGGCGGGCACATTGATGCGGGTGAAACGCCAGCAGAGGGAGCCCTCCGTGAAGCGAGGGAAGAAACCGGTCTCGACGTAGTACACCCCGCAACTGGCCCTTGGCTAGTGCACCTCGATGTGCACCCTGGCCCGCGTGGCCACACCCACCTCGACCTGCGCTACCTGATGTACGCCCCCGATGCCGACCCTGCCCCAGGTGCGGACGAAAGCCAAGACGTGCGCTGGTTTGAGTGGGATACAGCAATCGATATGTCTGATGCAGGCCTTGCTGGCTGCCTGCGCGCCGTTCGCCGTCTGCTGTAGCCACAGCCTAAAAGCGAACATATGTTCGCTACCCTAAAGGCATGGGGAAGGTTTCGTATTCGGAGTTGCACTGCCGTTCGAACTTTTCATTTTTGCAAGGCGCGTCACATCCTGAACAACTAGTTGAACAAGCGGTTGCACTTGAGTTGCAGTCACTTGCACTTACCGATCGCAACGGGTTGTACGGCATCGTTCGTTTTGCACAGACTGCTCGTGCGCTTGGCTTGCCCACAGTGTTCGGCGCAGAATTGCAGTGCACTGTTGGTGAAGCAGTTGGCGACATCGTGGTCATTGCGCGTAACACGCGAGGGTATGCACATTTGTCAAGTGCAATTAGTGCAGGGCAACTTGCTGGCAGTAAAGAACAACCAGTATTTGGTATAGAACAACTTGCCGAGTTCTCTGTTGGAGACTGGTGGGTGCTCACAGGCGGTCGCAGTGGGGTGGCGGCTCGTGCATTGCATTCGCATGGTCCTGCAATGGCTGAACGCCGGGTGCAACAACTTGTTTCGGTGTTTGGCCGCGACAGCGTGGTGATGGAAATGTGGGACCACGGCGACCCGCTCGACTCTGTGCGCAACGATGAGTTTGCACGCATCGCGTATCGCAGCAACATTGGGTGTGTTGCCACAAACGATGTGTTGTATGCAACGCCGGCTCAACACAAACTGGCAACAGCGGTGGCGGCAGTGCGTGAGCGATCCAGCTTGGACGATATTGACCCGCGTTTACCGCCCGCAGCTACTGCATATTTACGTAGCGGGGCAGAACAAGAGCGACGTTTTGCTCGATATCCGGGTGTAGTGCAACACGCCGCCGAACTTGGTGCAAGCGCTGCATTCGACTTGCGGTTGGTGGCGCCGCAACTGCCACCGTTTCCGTGTCCTGATGGGTTGAATGAAATTTCGTATCTGCGCAAACTTGCTGAAGCCGGAGCTACTCGCAGATACGGAATTCGTCCACATGATTCGAGTGAAGATTTGTCGTTACGCGCTCGGGCATGGCGAGTAATTGATCACGAATTAGAAATGATTGAAACGCTTGGGTTCGCTGGGTACTTCTTGGTGGTATGGGACATTGTTCAGTTCTGTGCGCAATCCAATATTTATTGTCAAGGTCGGGGCAGCGCTGCAAATAGTGCGGTGTGTTACTCGCTCGACATCACGAAAGCCGATGCGGTGTCGCTTGGTTTGCTATTTGAGCGGTTTCTGTCGCCAGAGCGCGACGGCCCACCAGATATTGACATTGATATTGAAAGTGGTCGGCGCGAAGAAGTTATTCAGTACGTGTATCAACGACACGGCCGTCATCATGCTGCGCAAGTTGCCAACGTCATTACCTATCGAGCGAAGTCCGCAGTGCGCGATATGGCGCGTGCTCTTGGCTTTGCACCGGGTCAGCAAGATGCCTGGAGCAAACAGGTAGATGCGTGGGGTGCCATTGGCGTCACGGTGAATGGTGGTGATCACAGCATTCCTACGCAGGTGTTGCAACTTGCCGAACAGGTGCAAGACGCGCCACGACACTTGGGTATTCATTCGGGTGGAATGGTTATGTGCGATCGCCCAGTCACCGAAGTGTGCCCAGTGGAGTGGGGTCGCATGGAAGGGCGCAGTGTGTTGCAGTGGGACAAAGACGATTGTGCTGCCGCCGGCTTGGTGAAGTTCGATCTATTGGGTCTTGGCATGTTGTCTGCATTGCATAACGCAGTCGACTTCATTGCGCAGTTTCGTGGTGTGCATGTAGACCTAGCCACCATTCCGCAAGAGGACGAGGTGTATGCCATGTTGTGTCGCGCCGACACGGTGGGCGTGTTTCAAATTGAATCGCGCGCACAAATGGCCACGCTTCCACGCTTGAAGCCGCGCAGGTTTTACGACCTTGTAGTCGAGGTTGCACTCATTCGTCCGGGTCCTATTCAGGGCGGCTCAGTGCATCCTTACATCCGTCGTCGTAACGGGCAAGAACCCATTACGTATTTGCATCCGTTGCTCGAAAATAGTTTGGGGAAAACACTTGGTGTACCACTGTTCCAAGAACAACTCATGCAAATGGCAATCGATATTGCGGGTTTCAGTCCTGGTGAAGCAGATCAGTTACGTCAGGCGATGGGTTCGAAGCGGTCGCAATTACGAATGCAACAACTCAGTGATCGTTTTTATGCCGGAATGGCAGAGCGCGGAATTCGCGGTGATGTTGCCGACCAAATATTCACCAAGATGGCAGCATTTGCCAGCTATGGATTTCCCGAAAGTCACTCGGTGAGTTTTGCGTACTTGGTGTATTCGTCGGCATGGATCAAACTGCATGAACCGGCAGCGTTTTATGCGTCGCTACTGAATGCGCAGCCGATGGGGTTTTGGTCGCCTCATTCATTGGTTCAGGACGCCAAGCGTCATGGGGTAGTAGTGAACTCTCCCGACATCAATGCATCGTGCGCGGGTGCAACGCTTGAGCACAATGCGAAGTCAGCGGGTGGTTTGGCATTGCGAATGGGAATCAATTCTGTGCGCGGCATGAGTGGTGTTGTTGCGCAAGCCATTGCAGAAAACAGGCCGTACACCAGCATGGAAGATGTGGTGCGCAAAGTTCCACAGTTGCACGTTGCACAACTTGAGGCACTTGCTACTGCTGGTGTGTTCAACGAAAGTTTTGGTCAACAACGTCGCGATGCGCTGTGGAGCGCCGGTGCGGTTATTCAGTCGCGTCCAGGAACGCTCGACGGAGTCACTACTGGTATTGAGGCACCATATTTGCCTGGCATGCAACCAATGGAAGAAGCCATTGCCGACCTGTGGGCTACAGGCGTTTCAACGAGCGGTCACCCCACCGAGTTCTTACGCATTGAACTCGAGCGCATGGGTGTTGCCACTGCAATGCAGCTTCCACAACGCGGTGCGCGAGGCGATGAAAAAGTATTGGTTGCTGGAACGGTGACGCATCGTCAGCGACCAATGACCGCTCAAGGCATCACATTTATCAACCTGGAAGACGAGACAGGGCATATCAATGTGGTGTGTTCGGTTGGGTGCTGGGCCCGCTATCGCAAAGTTGCGCGAGGTGCCGGTGCGTTGCTTGTTCGCGGCAGATTAGAAGTTGGTGATGGCGGTGTGATCAACGTTGTTGCCGAACATATTGCGCCACTGCATGTTGCAGCGAAGGTAGCGGCACGTAACTTTCGTTAGTTATTCCGAAGGGCGTTCGTTCAGCCCATCGTTAAACATGCGGTACGTCTCGTAAATGTCTTTGCACTTATCGCACAACGGCAACTGCTTCGGATCGCGCGAAGGAACCCACACATGACCGCACAGGGCCTCAAGCGGTGTTCCGTAAATACGGGCCTCAAGCACTTTGGATGCAGCATCTTCGCCGGGCTCGGTTTTCACAATGTGGGCCATGCTCGGCTCGCCGGTTTCAAGCACTTCCTCAGTAATGGGCTTGGTGGTTGCAGGCCTGGTCTGAAGAGGCATGGGAGTACTCACAGTTCATACACTAGAGCCATGCCTACCTATGAGTTTCGTTGCAAGAGTTGTGACTCGGTGTTTGAAGAACGCCGATCAATGTCGGAAGCCGACATGCCTGCAACATGCCCAGAAGGTCATGGCAATGCAGTTCGGTTGCTGAGTGTGTTTGCATCAGTTGGTGGCGCATCGGCACCACAAAAAGCAGCACCACGCCCGGCCGGTGGTTGCGGCTCGGGCTGCGGTTGCCACTGACTTCAATCAATCCTGCACAAGCCTGACGGCGCCTTTGCTGATCACGATCCATTCGCGCATGGTGATGCCAGCATTCGTAAATTGTTGGCGCATGAAGTTCAACTGAGCTTGATCATCTGCCTTCCATAATTGGCGTGGGCGAACACTTGCGATCACAACCGATGAAGCAATTGCAGTGGTGCTGCACAAGCCAATGAGTTGATGAATGAGGGAAGCAGGTGTAGATGGTTCGTCAAATGACAGCAATCCGATGCCGCGCTGTTCGTCGTCCATGAGAATGGCGATCACTTCGTTACACAAAGGTCGTCGAATAGCTAACGAAATGACGGCAAGCATGTCTTGTGAAGAGATGACGGGGTCGAGATGGGCTCGGGGGAGCGAAAGTGGTGCACTGATGAGATTCAGCACAGTTCCTCCAGTATCTGGCGCGAAGAAATCGCAGATGAATAACGATGGGAGAAGTGCAGCGAACTTATAGCGAGGGTGTAACAGCAATCGCGACTGCCACAACACCAATTGCTATTGGCATGACGAACTCAGTCCAACGAGGAAGGCGCCATTGGGCTGGAGCCAGAACAAACACTCCACACGCTGCTCCCGCAAGTGCTCCACCAAAATGACCACCTACTGAAATGTTGGGGATAGCAAGCGTCAGCGCAATGTTGATGACAAAAGTAAGACCGAGACCGGTTTGCAGAGGATTGACCCCACGTTGACGCATACCAACAATCGCAGCCGCCATCATGCCAAACACTGCTCCCGATGCACCTCCGGTTAATGCGTTTGGGCTCAAGATGAGCGCACCAGCAGCACCACCAAACAGGGAAGCAAAATAGACGAGCGTAAATTTGACAGAACCAAGCGTTGGTTCAAGCATTCTGCTCAGTTGAAAAAGTAAATACATATTCATGCCGACGTGCAGAACTCCAAAATGTAAGAAACCACTAGAAATCAGGCGGTACCACTCACCTGCATCAAGAAACTCTCTGGCAAGTCCCATGTCAAACTGGTATTGAGAGATTCCGTTTAGCGTTCCCGAACGCATTGCGTCTAGGACCAATCCCCACACGAACAGGCCAAGGTTCACGGCGATGATTGCATTCGATGCCGTGTATGGGTTGAGATTTCTGCGTTGAGCGGAAAACCGCACTCGCTGTTGCGCAGAATACCGCACTCGATTTTGTGGCGGAGGTGGAACTTGTGGTGGGGGGAAGTTCACAGATTCAGTTCGGATCTTTTTCGGCGAGTTCGCGATTGGCTAAATACCAATCAACCGTGCGACGCAAACCATCTTCAAATTCGGTGTGTGCATGCCAACCCAGTTCACGCTCTGCACGGCTCGCATCTACACGTCTGCGTGGTTGTCCATCGGGGCGTGATGAGTCCCAGACAAGTTCGCCTTCAAAGCCCACGATGCGAGCAATTGTCTCGGCGGTTTCACGGATTGTTACCTCGCGATTGTTGCCAAGGTTGAGTGGTTCGGCACTTGTTCGCAACTCTGCAGCCAACACAATCGCTTCTGCCGCATCTTCTGCAAACAGATAATCACGGCTGGCAACGCCAGTTCCCCACACGCTGATCTTGTCTGCACCTTGTTCTTTGGCTTCAACACACTTCTTGATGAGAGCAGGAATGACGTGTGAAACAGATTCATGAAACTTGTCGCCAGGACCGTACAAGTTCGTTGGAATAACAAAAGCAAAATGCTGTCCGTATTGAGCTTCGTTTACTTGGGCATGTATGAGCATTGCCTTTTTAGCAATTCCGTATGGAGCGTTTGTCTCTTCGGGGTAACCATCCCAAATTGATTCTTCGCGGAACGGAACTGGAGTGAATTTTGGATACGAACACACCGTGCCGAGCAAAACAGTTTTCTCAACGCCAACTGCTCGGGCGGCTTCAATGGTGTGGGTGCCCATCATGAGGTTGTCGAGGTACAACTGCGCTGGGGCTATTTGGTTGTAGCCAATTCCGCCAACGCGTGCAGCTAGGTGAATGACATGACTCGGTGAGTGCTGGCGAAACAATTGCTCGGCAACTCCAACTTGAGTGAGATCAGCTTCTTTTTGACGCGGCGCAATAACCGTTGCACCAAAACTGCGCAACCTGGCCACCACTTTTGAACCGAGAAATCCGTTTCCACCAGTTACCACGACCGTGCGATCTGCCCAGTACGCAAGCGTTACGGGTGAAGTCATGCCATTAACGATACCGAGTTGGCACAATGGAAGGCGTGCGGGTCGCCTACACACTTGAGCAGTGCTGGCACCGCGTGCCTGGAGGCACGGCTGTGTCGGCAATTGAGGTTGCGCGTGCGATGCCGATGGTGCGTGCTGACGTCGACTTATTGGGTGTCGCTGGTCGACATGGTGAAGATTCTGCAGTCACGTTTGATATCTCTATCGATGTAGCTGGGCTGCCCATTTCTGGTCCATTGCTCTATGAAACTTCGCTGCGGTTGCGTCAGCCTCGCGTGGAACGCGTATTGAGCGATATTGATGTCTTGCACAACACCAGCATCATTCCGTTTGCGACGTCTGGGAAAATGGTGTCAACGGTTCACGATCTGGCATTTCTTCAACATCCTGATTTCTTCACTCGGCATGGAAATGCCGTGTTTGCACGCAGCTTGAAGGTATTGAAGAAACGCGCCGACATGCTGTTGTGCAGCTCAACTGCAACAGTGAATGACTGTTTAGAAGTTGGTTTTTCTTCTGACAGATTGCGACTTGTTCCACTCGGTGTGCGAACTGAGCGTGCAAGCGCAGATCACATTGCACAAGTTCGCACAGCGTTTAACTTGCCAAGTGAATTCATTTTGTTCGTTGGCACGCTTGAGCCTCGAAAGAATCTGGCGAAGTTGGTTGAAGCATTGAGTGGGCAAGTTGACTTACCTCCTCTTGTTGTGGCTGGTGCACAGGGTTGGGGAGACGTTTCCGTTGCAGCGAGTGACAACGTGAAATTCTTGGGTCACGTTGACGAGCGGTTCCTCGGTGGTTTGTATGCAGCAGCCAGTGTGATGGCATATCCATCACTATGGGAGGGCTTTGGCTTGCCAGTGCTTGAGGCGATGGCGCAAGGAACACCGGTGGTCACGAGTGAATTGATTTCCACTCAAGAAGTTGCTGGCGGAGCGGCTGTACTTATCGACCCACGCAACGCTGAAAGCATTCAGCATGGCATTCGTACGGCGCTTGCAGAACGAGCAAGTCTTTCTGGGCGAGGACTCGAGCGTGCGGCGCATGCAACGTGGAGTAAGACCGCGCAATTAACTGCCGCAGCCTACGACGAGGTGATTACACAATGAACATGAAGCATCACAACGTTGCAGTGAACATGTTGTGGTGTGTGCCTGGTGCTGTTGGCGGAAGCGAGGAATACTTCATCCGTCAATTGAGAGGCTTAGTTGAAGTTGATGCCCCCTTCAACGTCACGGTGTATGCACCAAAAGGTTTCTCACGTGCGCATAGCGAACTCGCTTCAATGATGAATCTTGTTGAAGCACCTTCGCATTGCACAAGCCGAGAGCTGCGTGTGTTGCTGGAGAACACATGGCTTGCATCGCAAACAAAGTCTGCAGACATTGTCCATCATGGTGGTGGAACAATTCCAAGCCGTGGAAATTCAACAACGCTGCTGACCATCCATGATGTTCAGTATCTTTCGTACCCCGAGTATTTCAGTGCAGTGAAGTTGCGTTACTTGAAGAACAGAGTTCCTTCGGCAATTCGACGTGCAACTGTGATTGCAACCCCAAGCAACTACGTTCGGGAAAGCATTGAGCAGAATTTCGATATTGAGCGTGCTCGTACCGCGGTAGTTCGCCACGGCGTAGAGCCTGCAATTGGTGCACATAAAACGCCTGAGCACGAGTTGCGGGCGAGGTTTAATCTTGGAAATTCACGTGTGCTGCTTATTCCTGCAATTACGCATCCGCACAAGAATCACGAATTCCTGTTGCGATTACTTGCGAATGAGTGGCGAAATGAGGATGTGAAGTTGGTAATGGTGGGCGGCAACGGCCTGGCTGAATCGCGAGTTCAATCGCTCATCATTGAGTTAGGTGTCGCAAGCAAAGTGGTTCGATCGGGGCGAGTTCAAGCAGCAGATCGAGACGGCCTTATTGCGTTGGCCGAAGCATTGGTGTTCCCGAGCAAATATGAAGGTTTTGGTGCACCGGTGCTTGAGGCGATGGCGCTCGGTACTCCGGTTATTTCCAGCGACTGCGCTTCGCTGCCTGAAGTAGTGGGTGATGGTGGTCTCGTGCTTCCGCTTACCCCTGAAGCGTGGGCAGGAGCTCTTAGCATCATTCGCGCGCAACGATCATCTCTCGTTCTCAATGGTCTGCGACGCGCTGAAGAGTTCTCTTCGGCAAAGTCGGCGCAAGACTTGGGGATCGCTTATGAAAAGACTCTTGCGGCGGTTGCACGTTGAGCAGCAAGAAACTCCGACTCGTGGTGTTGTGTCCACACTTTGCGCCAGACCTTGCCCCGACTGG
>Ga0208787_1000012_pt1 | contig 90353 bp, 64 predicted proteins | sample Wag4_2014_7_11_FD_187362 | JGI IMG/M metagenome (GOLD analysis project Ga0208787, IMG submission 187362) | Fresh water microbial communities from Ohio, USA - Utica-2 Time Series HT 2014_7_11 (SPAdes) (version 2) | ecosystem: Environmental > Aquatic > Freshwater > Water tank | place: USA: Ohio...
AATTATTATTATATAATTTATTTTTTTTAAGAGGAGGCTGCCTAAAAAGGTAGCCTCTTTTTTTATGCTACATTAAAGATTATCTCTTTTTTTAAAGGTTATGGTATACTATTTATTTATTTTATTATATTTATTATTTTTTTTAATAAATCTCTTTCATGGTTTTTTTAAGTTTTTTGGGGTTGTTTTTCACCTTTGTTTTATTTTACCATAATAGAGGTTTTAAATCTTCTAATATTTATTTAGCCTTTTTTTTATTTTTCTACAATTTATTTATTATTACAAATTATTTATATATTTATATTGATTCTAAAGTCTTTATTGCCTATTTGTTAAGCATTCCATTCAATGCCATCGGTTATTTATTGGGTCCTTTTGCATTTTTATATGTGAGATCAACATTAAAGGATTGCAACTCATTTGGTAAATATGATTGGATACATTTTATAGTGTTTACTATTATTTATTTGGGAAGATTACCCCATTGTTTTTTAAGTTGGGATACAAAATTATTGATGGCTGATGAATTAATAAATCATCAATGGATAAATGTAAACTACTGGAGTTTTAATTTTATTTTGCCATTAAATTTGAATTATAAATTAAAGGCACTTCATTTTTTACTTTATATTTCTGCAACCTGGTATTTAATACTTAAGAATAAATTTAAAAATCCCTCCTTGATTGAAGGGTCTAAACAGACAAAAACAGTTGAGAACTGGCTTTACCTTTTTGTTGGTATTGTTTCATTCCTAAGTATTTTGTTTGCCTTGATCGTTTTAAAACTTTTGGATGCTAAGGATAAAATTTCTTTTCGTGTTGAAGGAAATATCTTGTTTTCGCTTATATTCATTGGATTTTTAATATTAATTCTTGGGCTTATTTTATTTCCCAAAATATTATATGGCAAACCTTTTGAAAATGCATCCCTGATGATTAGTGAGGATAAAATTTCAGAATCCAAAAAAGATAAAATTGAAAAATTTTCATTTGATTTAGATTATATTGAAGAAATCAGATTATTACTTGAAAAATGGAAAGTGGAGAAAAAATATTTAGACATTGACTCAAGTACCTTTAGTTTATCTAAGGATATCAATATACCCAATCACCATGTCACTTATTATTTCAATAATTCCAGTGATGAAAAATATATTGATTGGCGCAATAGATTAAGGATTGAACACGCAATCGGCTTAATAAAAAATAAGGAAGGATTTCATAAAACCATTGAAAGTTTAGGTAAAGAAAGTGGTTTTAGAGCTAATTCTGCTTTTCTTAGATGCTTTAAGCAATTTACAGGAAAATTGCCAAATGATATTATGAAGGAGAATAAATTATAACCTTTATCCTGTAGCGACGATGCATAAATCGTCTTCTCCACGACAGGTTAAAATGTATATTTACCACATGCCCCATAGTATTGAATCACGGATTTAATGGATTAAGTGGATTCACGGATTATAAATGACGTATTTGTTTTATAGAAATTTGATAACCAGCAACGATTTCATTTTAACCATAATCCCGTAAGACGATGCACACATAGTCTAATCTAAATGCACGCATCGAGTCTCTACCGCGAAAGGTTCCATCTAATATTCCATCCTTTTAATCAAAAAAATCATAAAAATCACAGTTCTGACAAGTAATGCAGTCTCAGGCATTGATAGCAGATTTCCTCACCAATCATTGGCACTGAATCTCCGAAATTAAGATGTAAAGCATCGCGTCTCTGACAGGTTTCTATTTTTTTTCCTTATCATAATCTGGATCTTCAAACCATACCAACGATTTATCATCGGGATGCCCATTATAAGTAACCGTAATTTCATCGCCCGGAAATATTTCCCGGATGGCATAAATCTCCATGGTTTCTTCCTCCGGATCTACAAAGTACCTGGCGTTGGGCTCATAATCATGATTATAAAGAGATCCAAATCCTAAAGCAATAGCACATTGATTTTCCTCATCTCCCCACAGAAAATAATAATCATGTAAAGTAGAATCATGAATTTTCTGGAAATCTTCTTCGGGTAATACAATCATTGGGCAAACCTCAATCAGCGTTCCTTCTGAAATATAGATGGCAGAAAATACGCCTCTTCCTCCTTTTTCGCTGGGTGCAAAATATATGCCGGGTAATCGTTGCATTGGCTTGTTTTTGAACTTGCAAGGTACAAAATTGGGATGAAGTATCCTTATCTCTATTATTATTACCACTTTTCTACACTTTTAATCAGTTGATTATTAGTTAGGTATAAAATGCATTTTTTATTTTTTATAAATTATAAATAAATATAATATGTAAAGTGTTGATATTATTTGCATTGATTTTTGACATTTGAAATATTCATTTTTTTTCATATATTTTTAATAAAAAAGTGGAGGAAAGTGGTAAAAAGTGGAAATATTGATTTACATTTGACAAGCAAAGGAACAAAACAAGATGAATCAATTACTCGGCGAGTATGAGTGTAAAATCGACGAAAAAAGTCGTATGCGTCTGCCCAGTGGATTGATAAGTCAATTGGGGCAAAAGGAGTCCTATGGTTTTGTTGTTAACAGAGGGTTCGAAAAATGTCTCATGTTGTACCCAGAGGAAGTCTGGTTAAAAACGACGGAAGATATTAATCAGCTGAATGTTTATAGCAAAAAGAATAGGGAGTTGGTCCGCTACTTTTACAGAGGTGCTCAAAAAGTTGAGATGGATAGTGCGGACAGAATTTTGGTTTCCCGTCGTTTGCTGGAATATGCAGGTATTGAAAAAGAGGTTATTTTATCTGCATTTAATGATAGAATTGAAATTTGGGCTAAAGAAGTTTATGATCAGCTCATGGATGATGAGCCAGACGATTTTTCTGATTTAGCAGAAGAAATATTAGGGCGTGGTAAACAACCTTTGGAAGATTAAAATTGCAAACGTATGTATCACGAACCTGTTTTAGCAAATATCTCCGTTGAGGCGTTAGAAATTAATCCTGACGGTGTTTATGTGGATGCTACTTTTGGGGGTGGCGGACATGCTAAAAGAATTTTAAATAAATTAAGTGACAAAGGTCGCTTAATAGCTTTTGACCAGGATCCCGACGTTATCGGGAATGTAACACACGATGAAAGACTAATTTTTGTACCACACAATTTCAGGTATATCCGTCGGTTTTTAAAATTGAACGGATACCTGAAAGTGGATGGTATCTTAGCCGATTTGGGTGTTTCTTCTTATCAGTTTGATACCGAATCAAGGGGCTTTAGTTTTCGTATGGATGGTTTACTCGATATGAGAATGAATCCAACTACAGGAAAATCAGCCGCTGATATTTTGAATACCTATACAGAAGAGCAGTTAGTTACTTTATTGAGTGAATGGGGGGAGGTTAGAAATGCCAAATCTTTAGCGAGTGCATTGATTGAGGCCAGAAAGTTGAATCCTTTTAAAGATATTCAAGGTTTCTTGAATGTCGTTAATCCGTGGGTTAGGGGAGAGAGACCAAGATATTTGGCTCAGGTTTTTCAAGCTTTAAGAATTGAGGTGAATGAGGAGATGCTGGTTTTAGCAGATTTTTTAAAGCAATCGGTTGATCTTTTAAATGATGATGGATTATTAGTTGTAATTTCTTATCATTCCTTAGAAGACCGTATGGCTAAAAATACCTTGCGATTTGGAAACCCCGAGGGGACCTTACAGCAAGATTTTTATGGAAATATTTATCGTCCTTTCAATATATTAACAAAAAAGGCAATTACGCCCGATGCTGAGGAAATTAAAATTAATTCCAGAGCAAGGAGCGCCAAGTTAAGAGTAGGCCGAAAACTCCCTGTTTAAAAGTTTTGTCCTGAAATGCAGATTGGGCATCTGTAGGCTTTGAGAAAACATTTGTTATGACACGTAATAAGGGGTTGCGAAAATTTTTATTATTAGAGTTTCTCGGTTCTGATGAAATTTTTAATAAATTGCTTTATGTTCTATTTATTGGCTTCCTGGCCATGCTTTATATAGCTAATTCTCATTTTTCGGAAAGAAGAATAAGGGAAATTCAGGTCCTACAAGACGATATCAAAGAACTTCGCTGGGAATATATGACGCTCGCAGCTGAAAATAGAGTCAAAGCTCAACGTTCCCAAATGGCAGATAGATTCGCCGTTTTAGGTTTAAAACCTTTCGAACGCAGTCCCTATAAGCTGGTTGTTAATCCCAAAAAATCCTATTGAGCGATGGAAATCAGAAATGAAGTGCTTTTTAGAATGTATTTTTTGTTGTTTGGATTGGTACTTCCTTTCGCTTGCCTCGTTGCTTTTAAAACATATTCTGTAGCTATTAAAGATGGTGAAAAATGGAGAGATTTAGGATCATCACAGAATATTAAACTTAAAAATCTGGAGGCTCATCGCGGAAATATTCTAAGCTCCGATGGGTCTCTTTTGGCTACCTCTATTCCTTATTTTGATGTATATTTTGATCCAGTAGCACCAAAAGACCTTGATTTTAATGAGAAAATTGATTCTTTGGCGTTCGTCCTCCATCATTCTTTGGGCTGGGATAAACGACCCTCACAGATAAGTGCTCAACTAAAAAACCTTAGAAAAAGTGGAAAAAACAGAAGGTTTCTTATCAAAAAGAAAATAGCCTACACCGAACTTAATAAAATTAAAAATTTTCCTCTCTTCCATTTCGGTCAATTTAAAGGCGGTCTAATCATTGAACAATCAAGTAAGAGAAGAATGCCTTTCAATTTATTAGCCCAAAGAACCATTGGCTATCTCAGAAATGGGGCTAAGCCAGTGGGTATTGAAGGGTCTTTTAATAATACCCTGAAAGGGGCTCCTGGGCAACAGTTTATGTTAAGAGTTAGCAGGAAAAATGATATCTGGTTGCCGCTCGAAGATTTGAATAGCATCAATCCTAAAGATGGAAGCGATGTGGTAACTACCTTAGATATAAACTTCCAGGAAATAACAGAAAATTCTTTGCTCAAAGCAATGAAATATCATGAGGCTGAGTGGGGAACCGCCGTAGTTATGGAAGTAAAAACGGGAGAGATTAAAGCCATTGCCAATCTTGGCAGGTTTCAAGGTGAATACACAGAGGGGTTCAATTATGCCATTGGTATGTCCGTTGAACCTGGTTCCACTTTCAAGGCCGCAACCATGTTGGCTATCCTTGAAAATACAGATATTGATCTGAATGAGGAAGTTGGTATTTCTAAAGGTGTGGCGAATTTCTATGGAGATAAAATGGTCGATGTGGCTGAAGAAAGTAAATCCTTAGAATCTATTTCTGTGAGCAGAGCTTTTGAAATTTCTTCGAATGTAGGAATGGCCAGAACCCTGAGCCGCTATTTTTCCGGCTCCGCAGAGGAAGAAGGAAAATTATCCGCCTCCCAATTTTTGAAAACATTAGAGCAATTTAATCTACATAATACCTCCCAAAAGGATATTGAAGGGGAAGCTTTACCCTATTTTAAAAAAGCATACAGCAGTGAAGATAATTGGAGTGGTACAACACTTCCCTGGATGGCAATTGGATATGAATTAAGTTTGACACCGTTGCAGCTCCTTAATTTTTATAATGCTATCGCAAATGATGGCAAATTAATGCGTCCCTTCCTAGTCAAAGGTGTGCAACACGATGGTGCCTGGATTCAGGAGTTTACTCCCGATGTTATGAAAAAGAAGATTGCCGGTACTGAGTCTATTGCAAAAGTAAAAGAATTACTTCGTAATGTGGTCGTTCGTGGAACAGCAAGCAAGCTCAGTACCTCCCAGTATTCTTTCGCAGGAAAAACAGGTACTGCTCAAACAAATTATCAAAGACTTTCCTCCAATGAAGAGCATAAAGGTGGGTATAGAGCTTCCTTTGTAGGTTATTTCCCCGCCGATAATCCTAAGTATTCTTGTGTAGTAGTCATTCATAATCCTTTGAAAAATGGATATTATGGAAGCGATGTAGCAGGTCCTGTTTTTCGAGAGATAGCTGACAAAATTTATTTTTCATCGATTGACCTACATCCTCCCGTTAATTCAAAAGTTAAACCTCTGTTGGCAAAACTGGATTTACCTGGTTTCGATTTTGGTAATTCAAAGGATATGAAATATATACTCTCCTTTTTAGATATTCCTACTGAAGGTCTCTTTGACTCAAATTGGACGGTTTTGAAAGGAAATGAAAATCACCTTGATGTAAAAAAACCTAATATTCAACAGCATAAAGTTCCTTCTGTTTTAGGCGCCGGATTAAAAGACGCGCTCTATTTATTGGAAAATAAGGGATTAAAGGTATCCATCGAAGGGGTTGGAAAGGTGGTTCATCAATCGGTGCAACCTGGAACGAAAACAAATGGTCAAACGATTCACCTGATGCTGCGATGAAAGAATTAAAGAATCTACTGACTTCCGTGCCTCACCTCATTCAAAGCGGCCACATAAATATCTCTGTTACAGGGGTAACAGCCGATTCTCGTCGTGTGATTTCAGGTTCTGTTTTCGTTGCTATAAAAGGTGTTCAAACCGATGGTCATCAATTTATTCAACATGCAATCGCAGATGGTGCAACTTGCATTGTTTGTGAATCTATTGATCTTCATATTCCCGACAGTATATGTGTTCTGGTGGTGGAAAATGCAAGCCATTCTTTTGGATGGTTAATGTCGGCCTGGTATGATTACCCGACACGTGAACTCAATGTCGTTGGAGTTACAGGTACAAATGGGAAAACAACCACAGCAACATTGCTTTTCGACCTGTTTTCTTCCTTAGGTTATACTTGTGGATTAATATCAACCATTGAAATTAAAATAGCAAATAAGGTCATTCCAGCTACCCATACTACCCCGGATGCCGCTCAATTACAAGGTCTTTTTTCTGAAATGCTTGAATTGGATTGTCAATATGTTTTTATGGAGGTAAGTTCTCATGCCATTCACCAGCACAGAATTGCAGGTATTCAGTTTAAGGGGGCTATTTTTACTAATATTACCCATGATCATTTAGATTATCATGGAACGTTTGACCATTACCTAAAGGCTAAAAAACAGTTTTTTGATGATCTGCCAAAAGATGCTTTCGCTCTGGTAAATATTGATGACAAAAGGGGAATGGTTATGGTTCAAAATACCAAAGCCGATATTCACACCTATGCCTTAAAAAGAATGGCCTCTTTTAAAACCCGCCTGATAACCAATAGTCTGGAGGGTTTACACATAGAGATAAACGGTAAGGAAATGTTCACCAGACTTATGGGTGAGTTTAACGCATATAATTTAACCGCCGTTTATGCTGCCGCTTCTCTGCTGGGCGTGGAAGATACCTTGCTGAGAACCAGGCTAAGTGGATTGGTGGCCGCTGCTGGTAGATTCGATTATTTTAAAGTTCCTCAAACTAAGGTCATGGCGATCGTTGATTATGCTCATACGCCAGATGCCCTGCTTAAAGTTTTAGAAACGATTCATAAAATGAAACCTCAAAACGTAAACGTGCTTACCGTTATTGGTTGTGGAGGTGACAGAGATCGCGAAAAAAGGCCCAAAATGGCAAAAGTTGCTGCCGATTGGAGCCAATTAATAATATTAACTTCAGATAATCCCAGAACAGAGGAACCGGTGGCCATTATAAAAGAAATGGCTGCCGGGCTTTCCTCAGAACAATTAAAGAATACCCTGCAAATAACAGATCGAAGGGAAGCTATTCGAACCGCTTGTCATTTAGTTAAAGATGGTGATATTCTGCTGGTGGCTGGAAAGGGTCATGAACCGTACCAGGAAATAGCTGGCGTTCGATATCCTTTCGATGACAAGGAAATCCTTCGCGAAGCTTTATTGGGTGATTTTAAAGAATTAAATAATTGATGCGCTATGTTAATTGACCTTTTCGAATGGCTGAATCGTTATATTGGACACTTTCCTGGTGCAGGCCTTTTCCAGTATATTACTTTCCGTGCAGGGCTTGCGGTCATTTTATCATTGCTGATCTCCCTGGTTTTCGGTGGCGCAATCATTAATTATTTACGGAAATTGCAAATCGGTGAGTCTATTCGAGACCTAGGTTTGCAAGGCCAGATTCAAAAACAAGGTACGCCTACCATGGGCGGAATTATTATAATTCTAGCCATTTTAATTCCTACTTTGCTGGTAAGCAGACTTGATAATATTTATATTTTAATGATGCTCATTGCTACCATCTGGATGGGTGTCATCGGTTTTATCGATGATTATATCAAAGTATTTAAAAGAGATAAAAAAGGTTTAAAAGGTAAATTTAAAATTGCCGGACAAATTGGTCTGGGGCTTATTATAGCCCTCATGATGTTGGGCAGTGACGAAATAGTAGTCCGTATGGATACCGAAGATGCCTTGCTACTTGGCCTTAACGACAAAGACAGGGTAGGTGATTTTATTTACAATCAAACTAATCAGGGAATTTCAGAAAAAGCGGATTATAAAACTACGTTGACAAATATTCCCTTTATGAAGGGTAATCAACTAAATTATGCAGCTTTGATTCCTGTTAAAGCGCAGGCAAATAAATATTGGATTTGGTTGATTTTTATCCCAGTGGTTATTTTTATTGTGACTGGAGTGTCCAATGCAGCTAATTTAACCGATGGTTTAGATGGTCTCGCTACAGGTGTTTCGGGGATCATTGTCATGACACTGGGCATCTTTGCTTATGTTTCAGGAAATGCTATAGCAGCCAATTATTTAAATATTCTTCATCTTCCAGGATCAGGAGAACTTCTCATTTTTACGGGTGCACTACTCGGGGCTTGTCTTGGGTTTTTATGGTATAATAGTTTTCCTGCACAAATATTTATGGGTGACACAGGAAGTTTGACTTTAGGCGGAATCATAGGGGCTTTAGCTATTATTTTACGTAAAGAATTGATATTGCCTGTTTTATGTGGCGTTTTTGTTATTGAAAGTTTATCGGTAATTATTCAGGTCGCTTATTTCAAATACACGAAAAAGAAATATGGGGAGGGTAAACGTATTTTTTTAATGTCTCCCATTCATCATCATTTCCAGAAAAAGGGAATACATGAGGTGAAAATAGTAACCCGTTTTTGGCTGGTAGGTGTCTTACTTGCTGTGTTCACCCTCATAACCCTAAAAATAAGGTAGCGATGATTCAAGGAAAACGGTTACTCATTTTAGGGGGAGGTGAAAGCGGTGTCGGTGCGGCTATTCTTGGAAAAAAACAAGGATGGGAGGTCTTTTTATCTGAAAAGGGTGCTATCTCCGATCATTATCTTCAAATGTTAAAGGAAAATGAGATCCCGTTTGAAATGGGCTCGCACAATTTATTGCGCTTGATGACCGCTGATATAGTGGTGAAAAGTCCTGGAATACCTGATAATGTTCCCGTCGTTAAACAATTAAGAGAATCAGGAAAAACCATCGTTTCGGAAATTGAATTTGCCTCTTGGTACACTCAGTCTTTTATTATTGGAATTACAGGTACAAACGGTAAAACAACAACTACTAGATTGATTTATCATTTGCTGAAAGTGGGCGGACTCGATGTGGGTTTAGGAGGCAATATCGGCTTGAGTTTCGCTGCCATGGTAGCTCAGGAACCTAAACCAATATATGTGCTCGAACTTAGTAGTTTTCAGCTCGATGGCATACTGAAATTCAGACCTGATATTTCTATTTTATTAAATATTACACCAGATCATCTGGATAGGTATCACTATAAACTCGACGCTTATGCTGATGCAAAATTTAAAATAGCCGAAAATCAATCAGAAGAGGACACTTTTATCATAAATATTGATGATAAAGAAACGGCTCAAAGATATAGTAATTATTTTTTGACTTCCAGATTTGTGAAGATCTCCCAATCTATGTTGTCTGGTGACTGGCTAAACATAGCCGGTCACCTTTTTAATTTGCAGCATACCGCATTATTAGGGAAACACAATGCCATGAATGCAGCTTTTGCCATTCAAACTGCTATCCAAATGGGCGTTTCTCCTGAATTAATTCAGGAAGGGCTCCTTTCGTTTAAAAATGATCCTCATAGATTAGAAAAAATTGCTGAAATTAATCAGGTACTTTTTGTAAATGATAGTAAGGGAACCAACGTAAATGCTGTCTATTTTGCTCTCGAAGCAATGACAAAACCTGTTGTTTGGTTAGCTGGGGGACAGGATAAGGGAAACGATTATAATGAAATATTACCATTGATTGCCTCGAGGGTTAAAGCTATTGTGGCTATTGGTGCTGACAATAAACCTCTCAGAAAGGTATTCAAAAATCTGGTGCCTTTTGTTGAAATTTCTTCCATGCAGGAAGCCGTAAATGAAGCCTTTATGCTGGCTCAACCTGGTGGCGTCGTTTTACTCTCACCCGCATGTGCCAGTTTCGATTTGTATAAAAATTATGAGGATAGGGGAAACCAATTTCGAACGGCGGTCAACGCACTAAAATTGGAATCATGACAGGATTTATATCAAATCTCAAAACCGAATTAAAAGGAGATAGAGTCATTTGGGTACTCATCTCTTTGATGACCCTCGTTTCTTTGTTGGGTGTATACTCCTCTACTGGCAGTCTTGCTCATAAGTTACAGAGGGGAAATACCGAGTATTATTTGGTCAAACAAGGTTTCATTGTTCTTTTTGGATTTTTTATCATGTATGTTTTGCACAGATTACATTATCTTCGCTTTCATAGGATAGCTCCATTTTTATTTATTGTGGCCATTCCATTACTTATTTTTACCCTGCTTTTTGGCAAAGATATTAACTCAGCACGGAGGTGGATTGAAATTCCCTTTTTGGGATTTACCTTTCAGTCTTCAGATTTCGCAAGATTAGCTTTAATACTTTACCTTGCCAGGACGATTTCTTCAAAACAGTCGAATATAAAGGATTTTAAAAGTGCTTTTTTACCGCTTATTTTGCCGGTAATTATCATTTGTTTTTTAATTGCTCCCGCCGATTTATCAACAGCCTTACTTCTTTTTTCCAGCTGTATCGCTATGATGTTTGTTGGAAGGGTAGCCGTGAAGTATATTCTAATGTTGGTTTTATTGGCTATGATTGCTTTCTCTATTCTCATTCTTCTTGGGCACTTTTTTCCAGATATGGTAAGATTGGCCACTTGGATTGAAAGAATCAGAGAGTTTACGACGGATTCAGATGGTGGATTTCAAGTGCAACAATCTAAGATTGCTATTGCCAATGGAGGTTTTTTCGGTATGGGCCCAGGACAGAGTATTCAAAGAAATTTTTTGCCTTCTTCTTATGCTGATTTTATATACGCCATTTTAGTAGAAGAATATGGTTTATTTGGCGGGCTTTTTGTTATTTCCCTTTACCTGGGATTTTTCTTCAGAATTACACGTCTTGTAACAAAAAGTACGAAGGCTTTTGGTGCCATGGTCGTTACAGGTCTGGGTTTCAGTTTTGTCTTTCAGGCTTTTATAAACATAGCTGTCGCTACCCATCTGGTTCCCGTCACTGGGGTAACTTTACCTATGATAAGCCTTGGGGGAACCTCTATCATTATGAATTGTATCTCATTAGGTATCATTCTTTCAGTAAGTAAATTTGTAGAATCTTCAAATATAGGAACGGATGTTGCAACAAATCAATAAAGAGATGGATAGTGCTTCACCCCGAATTCTTATTAGTGGTGGAGGTACAGGGGGACATGTTTTTCCTGCCATTGCCATTGCAGATGCTATTAAAATGAAATATCCCCAATCAGATATTTTATTCGTAGGCGCTCAGGAAAAACTGGAAATGCAAGCAGTTCCCAAAGCGGGTTATCCAATTAAAGGTTTATGGATTAGTGGTTTTGATAGAAATTTTGGTGCTAAAAATATTCTTTTTCCTTTAAAAGTGGTTCATAGTATTTGGCAGGCAATCTCCATTCTTCATAGATTTAAACCCGATGTGGTGGTAGGTGTTGGAGGTTATGCCAGTGGACCTGCCTTGTTTGCCGCTGTGCTGTTACGTATTCCCACAGTTATTCAGGAGCAGAATTCTTTTGCCGGCATAACCAATAAGATTTTAGCAAAATTTGCAGATAAAATTGGGGTCGCATTTCCAGATATGGATCTGGTTTTTCCAGCTAAAAAAATGGTTCTAACAGGAAATCCTGTGCGCAATTCATTGTATCCTTCCCAATTACCCGACAGAGCTACTGCTTGTCAATATTTTAAGTTGGATCCTTCAAAAAAAATTGTATTTGTCGCAGGGGGAAGCTTGGGAGCCAGAACGTTAAATAATGCTATGATTTTTGGTAAAGATATACTTCTTGCCAATCAGGAAGTACAATTTATATGGCAATGTGGAAAATTTTATGCCTCTTTATGTAAAGAAAGTGAATCAGGTAGTTTACCTCAGGTAAGGGTTATGCCTTTTATTGAAGATATGTCAATGGCATATCAGGCGGCTGATTTAGTGGTATGCAGAGCTGGTGCTCTCACCATTGCGGAAATCTGTTTATTGGGTAAACCTTCTATTCTAATTCCTTCTCCTAATGTGGCAGAAGATCATCAATCAAAAAATGCGTTGAGTTTGCAACAAAACGCCGCTGCTATGACCATTAAGGACGACCACGTCAAAAATGATCTCCTACCCGAAATATTCAAATTAGTACAGGATGAGGATTGCTTAGTTGCTCTTGGTAGAAATGCTCTTCGATTGGGATTTCCTGATGCAGCTGAAAAATTAGCGGATATAATTCTTCAATTTGTCCCCTCAGACAAGAAAAAGGCGGCAATATGAAGACATTACAAAATCTGAAAAATATTTACTTTATTGGTATCGGCGGTATTGGTATGAGCGCCATAGCTAGATATTTCAATGAGAGGGGCGTCAAAATCTTTGGGTATGATAAAACCCAGACAATATTAACAGATCAGCTCTCATCAGAAGGAATGGATATCTGTTATGAAAATAATTATACTGAACCTTTTCCTACTTCAATTGATTTGGTTATTTATACACCTGCTGTTCCCCTCACTCATCCTATTTGTCAGCATTTCCTGCAAAGCGCTCTTCCTATTATGAAAAGAGCAGAGATTCTTGGTTTGATTAGTAAAAACATGAGAACCATAGCCATTGGTGGCACGCATGGCAAAACTACAACTTCCTCTATAACAACACATTTGTTAAAAGAAGGGGGTATTTCATGTACCGCTTTCCTTGGGGGAATTGTTGAAAATTTTGGGGGGAATTATGTGTCTGGTCATTCTGACTGGGTCGTTATTGAAGCCGATGAATTCGATAGGTCTTTCTTACATCTTTATCCGGAAATATCAGCTATTTTATCAACAGACGCAGACCATCTTGATATATACGGATCACTTGAATCACTGCTTGAAACAGGATTTAAACCCTTTGCCGCTCAAACGGCCCCAGATGGACTGCTACTTATTCAGCATGCTTCCGCTAACTTGTTTCCTTCAACTGGTAATAAACGATCTTTTGGTATAGAAGAGGGAGATTTTAAAGCAGTGAATATTAGATTAGAGGCAAATCGTTTAATCTTCGATTATCAAAATAATGATGTATTATTAAAAGACCTGAAGTTTTCTCTGCCAGGCCGACACAATGTTTTAAATGCCGTAGTTGCTATTACTATAGCCCTAAGATTAGGTGTAAGTGAGGAGGCTATTCGTGAAAATTTACTCACATTTAAAGGCATTCAACGACGGTTTGATATTAAATTGGCTAACGAAAAAATGGTCATTATCAGCGATTATGCGCATCATCCGACAGAATTAAATGCTGTTATTTCAGCTGCAAGAGAACTTTATCCTGGTAAAAAAATTACGGCTGTTTTTCAACCTCATCTTTTCAGTAGAACCAAAGATTTTTTAGATGGATTTGCTGAAGCGCTGTCTGCTTTAGATAGTGTTCTGCTTTTACCAATTTATCCAGCCAGAGAACAACCTATTCCGGGTATTGATTCTGCTCTTTTACTTCAAAAGATAAGTATTCCGGATAGAAAACTTGTAGATTCAGATGGGTTGATTTCAGCGTTAAATCAGGTTCAACCTGAAATATTACTTATGTTGGGAGCTGGCGATTTTGATCGCATGCTTCCTGAGATTGTTGATTTGTATCATGCCAAATCCCTAAATGACTAGATGATGAAAAATAATATTTCTATGGGGAAATGGAAGTCTTTTTTGGTAAAAATCTTTGGATTTCTTATCTTGGGCCTTATTATTTTGGCCGTCGATGTAAGAAAGGAAAAACCTATTGTTGAGATAAAAACTGAAATTAAAGCTTTGCCGGATAGTTCATTTTTAATTGAAGAAGAAGACGTTCTCATTGAGTTAGACCGTGGGTTAGGTTTTCAGGTCATCGGGCAATCTTTTAAAACCATTGACTTGAATAGAATAGAATCGCTGCTTGAAAAAAATCCGTTTATTAAAGATGCAGAAGTTTTTCTGGATAGCCGAAATAGACTTGGTATTCATGTTATACAGCGTAAACCTATTGTTAGAGTCATAAGCCGTCGTGGAGAACAATATTATTTAGACGAAGAGGGTATAAAACTACCCCTTTCAAAGCATTTTGCCGTGAATATCATTACCGCTACGGGTGAATATCCAGCTTTCTCCCCTGATTTTTTAACAAAAGATAATGCGATACATGATTTGTTCAAACTTTGTGGCGAGATTGAGGCTGATCCTTTTCTGAAATCAATGTTAGTTCAGGTTCATGTGAACTTAAAAAGAGAATTTACACTGATTCCCATGATTGGGGATCAGAAAATTATATTTGGCGAATTTGATGATTCTGTGCAAAAATGGAAAAAGTTGAAGGTATTTTACAAAGAAGCTATGCCTTTTGTGGGTTGGCGTAAATATCGAAACCTTGACCTAAGATTCAGGAATCAGATTGTTTGCAATTAAATTGTATTTAGATTACCTATTTTGACATATTTATTGGGCGTAATTACAAACTACTATGGAAAGAGTTGAAAAAAATCAAGAGGTTGTGTTGGCCATCGACATTGGTACAACAAAAGTCTGTGCCATTGCGGGTTTTAAGAACGATTTAGGGAAACTTGAAGTTCTGGGACTGGGCAAGGTTAACTCAGAAGGTGTCCTCCGGGGGGTGGTATCCAATATTGAGAAAACCGTAAACGCAATTCAAGAGGCTATTGAAATTACCAGACGTTCTGCGAACATCGATTTCAATTTAGTGCATGTTGGTATTGCTGGTCAACACATTAAAACTTTACAGCACAGGGGACAATTAGTTAGGGAATATGGTGATTCTGAAATATCCCAGAAGGATATTGATCGCCTTGTTCATGATATTCATAAATTAGTTCTGCCTCCGGGGGATAAAATTTTACATGCTATTCCACAAGAATTTTCTGTAGATTCTGAACATGGCATTGTCGATCCTATTGGCATGTCTGGTGTTCATTTGGGGGCTAATTTTCATATTATTACAGGACAAATTACCGCAACGAATAATATTTTCAGATGTGTGGAAAGGGCAGGTGCTAAAGTGGCTAATATGACACTGGAACCTATTGCCTCCGCTATGGCTGTATTGAATGAAGAGGAGAAACAAGCTGGGGTGGTTCTTATCGATATTGGCGGTGGAACAACTGATATCACTATTTTTTATGAGGGTATTATCAGGCATACATCGGTTATTCCATTGGGTGGAAATATAGTCACCAAGGATATTAAAGAGGGTTGTACCGTCATGCCTCAACATGCCGAAAATTTGAAAACCCGCTTTGGTTCCGCTTTATCCGATGAGGTGTTTGATAATAGAATCATTTCTATTCCTGGCCTTAGAGGAAGAGAGCACAAAGAAATATCTGAGAAAAATTTGTCTCTTATCATTCAGGCGCGAATGGAAGAAATTTTCGATTACGTTTATACTGAAATTGCTAACTCGGGTTATGGTAAAAAATTAGTTGCAGGCATCGTTTTGACTGGTGGGGGAGCGCTATTGAGACATGTTGAAAAATTGGCAGAATACCATACAGGTTTGCCTGCCAGAATTGGCTTGCCGGTGGAACACCTTGCTCATGGTTACTCCGAAGCCTTATGCAGCCCGATTTACGCAACTGCGATAGGTCTCCTTTTAAGGGGTATAGAGGACAGGGAAAAGGGTAAGTATAAATCACCTGAAAGGACAGCTAAAACCCAAGCCCCTGAAGTTACAAAGATTGAATCTGAACCAACAAAAGGGGGTTTTATTAACATAATCATAGAAAAAACAAGGGAGTGGTTTGATGCTGAACCTGATTCAGACCTTTAGTCTCTGTTTTTTTAAATTTGATTACCCAAAAAAAAATACGATGATTTACGAATTTCCAAAAGACGATAGTCCAATCATAAAAGTAATAGGTGTAGGTGGGGGAGGAAGTAATGCGGTTACACACATGTATAAACAAGGTATTGTTGGCGTTGATTTTGCCATTTGTAATACCGATAATCAAGCCATGGAAAGTAGCCCTGTGCCAACTAAAATAAGGCTCGGTCCTAATCTGACAGAAGGAAGAGGCGCTGGTTCTAAACCTAATGTTGGTAAATTGGCCTGTGAAGAATCCATAGAGGAGGTGAAAAGGTATATTGAAAATAACTGCAAAATGCTCTTTATTACCGCTGGTATGGGCGGTGGTACGGGAACTGGGGCTGCTCCAATCATTGCCAGAACGGCAAGGGAAATGAATATCCTGACCGTAGGTATTGTTACGCTCCCTTTTACTTTTGAAGGAAATAAAAGAACTTCACAGGGTTATGAAGGCTTAAATGAATTGAAAAATTCGGTGGATACACTTATTATAATCTCAAATGATAAACTTAGGCAGATTCACGGTAATCTTTCTCTTTCTGATGCTTTTTCAAAAGCTGATAATGTGCTTACCACTGCAGCTAAAGGTATCGCTGAAATTATTACCGTTCCCGGCTATGTAAATGTCGATTTTGAAGATGTAAATACTGTAATGCGTGGCAGCGGAGTCGCCATTATGGGAACTGGTCTCGCCGAGGGTAATGATCGTGCGCGTATCGCAGTAGATCAGGCGCTGCATTCTCCACTTCTTGAAGATAATAATATCAATGGGGCCAAGCATATCCTTTTGAATATTACCTCTGGTCTGAAAGAAGTGACCATGGATGAAATTTTTGAGATCACTGATTTCGTTAGAGAGGAGGCCGGTGATGGTAGTGAAATTATTTGGGGAAATTGTTATGATAATAAACTGGGTAACAAATTAAGTGTAACCGTTATTGCCACTGGTTTTGAACACCAGATTACCGATAACTTAGACTTCATGCCTCAAAAAAGTAAAGTTACTATTAATCTTGGAGATGATGCTATTACAAGGTCCTCAGAGACAGCACCTTCCAGTGGTTTGAGTGGTATTGGTTATGAAGAGAATAACAATAATGGCAGGGTAATTGAATTTGGTGATACCGATTTTAACAAGAGGGGTAATGTTTTTAATAACCAAACCGATCCTTACCTAAAGGATAAAGGTAAAAGTGTAAGCGCTAAAAATGCTTCGCCATTTACTAATAGGGAGGAAGAAAATAGACGCAGAGAAATCCTTCGCGCTCAAACCCTAAAGTTGAATAATCCAAAAGTAATTAGTGATTTGGAAAACCAACCTGCTTATTTACGACGGAATGTCACACTTGAAGATGTACCTGCATCAGGTGATAATAATTTTTCCAGATATTCTGTTAATCCTTCCAATAACTTGGAAATCAGTGAGGGAAACTCATTTTTACACGACGCAGTCGATTAATTTTATTTTACGCCTTAGTTATAACTACTTTTTTTCCATAAAGTAGAAATTATGGGGTGCTTTCTCTCAGGAAGCACCCTTTTTTTTAATTATTAAAACCATTAACATTTAATTAAATAATTTGGCGCAACATATCAAGAGCATATAAAGTTTACATAATAGAAGATCATTAAAATCTTTTTTTTAATACCCATCCCATGAACATCAAAAAAATCAAATTAGCCCTGACCGTAGGTCTTATCAACTCAGGTACAGGCAGCACTTTAGGTAAGGTTAGAGAATTAATGCACTCATTGAAAGAGGACGTTGGTGCTATGCTTTCTTCTCAGGAATTAAAAAAGGCAGTGTTAGGTCCAAACATGGTTCAACATTCGTATGCGCTTCAGTTTGAACGTTGTACCCTAAACGTAGATGTGGTTTGTCACCCGCATACGCAGCAAGAAATGGTGCGTACTTTTTATTTCAATTAGTTTTCCATTTTACCTTACAATGTGAACTTTTAAACTGGAGGCTGTCTAAAAATACAGCCTCTTTTTTTATACCCGATGGATAATAACCATTTTGGCCCTGGCGGCACAAATGTTTTATTAATCTTTTTGTCCTCTGGCGGCACCATTTCCCCAATATACCCTTTAGCCTTTTTCGGCACCATTTTATAGCTCAATAATAATTTATTATTAATAAAACGTTTCCTTGTTCTTTTAAAAGATTATTTGACCTACCTTTGTGCCCCGAAAAGAAAATTAAAATGCAAATAAGAAACATTGCCATCATCGCTCACGTTGACCATGGCAAAACAACGCTGGTAGATAAAATGCTGCTGGCAGGTCGACTTTTTAAAGACCACGAAACACCTGGCGAATTGATCATGGATAGCAATGATCTCGAAAGAGAGAGAGGAATTACCATCCTTGCTAAAAATGTATCTATCCGTTACAAGGAATATAAAATTAATATTATTGATACCCCAGGTCACAGCGATTTTGGTGGTGAAGTGGAAAGGGTCTTAAATATGGCCGATGGGGTTCTCCTCCTCGTGGATGCTTTTGAAGGTGCTATGCCTCAAACTCGTTTCGTTCTTCAAAAGGCTTTAGCATTAGGATTAAAGCCTATTGTTGTGATCAATAAAGTCGATAAAGAGAATTGCACGCCTTTAGAGGTTCATGAGCAAATCTTTGAACTCATGGCTAATCTTGATGCCACAGAGGAGCAACTTGATTTTCCTGTCATTTTCGGTTCTGCCAAAAATGGCTGGATGAGTGAAGATTGGAAAGTTCCCACGGATAATATCTTCCCGCTATTGGATTCTATCGTCGAGCATATTCCTCCACCAAAGGTTTCCGAGGGTACTCCCCAAATGATTATTACCTCCCTCGATTATTCGAATTATATAGGTAGAATAGCTATCGGAAGACTTCAAAGAGGTGTTATTACCGAGGGGCAAATGGTTAGCCTTTGTAAAAAAGATGGTACTATTGTTAAAAGTAGATTAAAGGCCATTTATGTTTTTGAAGGTTTTGAAAAAGCTAAAGTAACCGAAATTAAAGCGGGTGAAATTGGTGCCATTGTTGGTATCGATGGATTTGAAATTGGAGATACTATCGCCGATTTTGAATTCCCAGAGGCTTTACCTCCTATTTCTATAGATGAACCTACCATGAGTATGGTTTTCACTATCAATGATTCTCCTTTCTTCGGTCAGGAAGGTAAATTCGTTACCTCAAGACACGTTCGTGAAAGATTAGAAAAGGAATTGGAAAAAAATCTGGCATTAAGATTAGAAGATACTGGTTCGGCAGATAGTTTTAGGGTGTTTGGTAGAGGGGTTCTACACCTAGCCGTTCTCATTGAAACCATGCGAAGAGAAGGTTATGAACTTCAAATTGGTCAGCCTCAGGTTATTTTAAAATTAGTTGATGGCGAAAAATGCGAACCAATTGAAGAACTGACCATCGATTTACCTGAAGCCGTTTCAGGTAGAGCCATAGAGGCTGTTACCAGAAGAAAAGGTATCCTTCTTTCCATGGAGCCGAAGGCAGACAGAGTTATTCTTAAATTGGAGATTCCTTCTAGAGGTATTATCGGTCTAAGAAATTATTTGTTGACTGCTACGGCCGGAGAAGCTATTATGAATCATAGATTCTTAAATTTCCAACCTTATAAAGGGGAAATTCAAGGTCGTCAAAATGGTTCTTTAATAAGCATGGAAAATGGTAAATCCATTCCTTTCTCTATCAATAACCTGCAAGACAGAGGTGTTTTCTTTATAGGTTCTAACGAAGATATTTACGAAGGTCAGGTGGTTGGTGAAAATAACAGACCTGGTGATATGGTAATCAATCTTACTAAAACCAAGAAGTTAACCAACATGAGAGCGTCTGGTTCTGATGATAAATTAAAGTTGATTCCACCACGTCGCTTCAGTCTTGAAGAAGCGCTTGAATATATCCAGGAAGATGAATTTGTGGAAGCAACCCCTGTTTCTTTGCGTTTAAGAAAAATTTACTTAAAGGAGCATGACAGAAAACGCTATCGCAATACCAGTTTTTCTCAGATAGAAGAATAATTAAAAAGGGCGGCAATTTTTTGCCGCCCTTTTTATTTTAGATATATTTTGAAGTTATAATGCTTTTATCGAAGAATAAGCGTTGATTCCGATTTTGCTCCATTCATCTCAAATGAAATACTATATTTCCCTTTTACCAAATATATCTTGCCATCTTCCATGGCCTTTATTTTTATAGGCTTATCTTCCTCTTTAAGATTTTTATTGGCCAATATTTCTAAAGATGCAACGGCTGACTCTTTTATGGTGCCTTTGTATGGAACATAATTTAGCCCATTTGACAACATAACTTCTTGCTCAAATAAAAGTTCTTTACTGTCTGAATATAAACGCATAAAACTTTTTCCTGCAGTGGAAGCATAAACGGGTAACAATATGTCAGGTGACATACTTTCTTGCCAGGGAGCCATTTTTCTGCCCCAGCGCGGACTTGCAAAAGGGGAGGCCGGAGTAAAAGCATGCAATGTTTTAGAAGTTATCTCTGATGTAAGCTGCTGCAATTCTTTAACCGAAGCCAAGTAAATAGATCTGCCATGGGTTCCTACAATGATTTCCTTGTCCCTCGGATGAATAACAAGGTCATGCACAGAAACGGCTGGAAGATTATTTTCAAATAGTTGAAACTGTTTGCCTCCATTTAAGGAACAATATAAACCATTATCAGTCCCAATATAGAGTAAATTCTCATTGACTGGATCTTCCTTTATGACATTTACGGGTTCATTGGGTAGTCCTTCGCTGATTTGCTTCCATGTTTTTCCGTAATCGTCGGAAACATAAACATAAGGTTTAAAATGATCATTTCTATAACCATTTAAAGTTACATAAACTCTTGAAGCCTTAAAAGCAGATGCCTGGATACTACTTACCCACAAATTTTGTGGTAACGATTCGTCCAGTCTTTTCCATGTATTTCCTCCGTCGGGACTATGATGTATCATACCATCATCGGTTCCCACATAAATTAATCCAAAAGTAACTGGAGATTCGTGAATACATGAAATGGTGCCAAATGGTACGTCTCCCTTTTTACCTCCTTTTGTTAAATCGCCACTTATTTCTTTAAAAGAATCCCCTTTATTTAAAGAACGGTGTACTTTATTGGATGCCATATATAGAATATCCTGATTATGGATAGATAAATGAATAGGTGTCTCCCAATTCCATCTTAGGGGGCGCTCGCCCAGGGCATGCTTTGGCGTTATTCCTTTCCTTTGACCGGTTTTTGTATTTATTCTAAAATAGTTTCCAAACTGAAATCCGGTATATACCGTTTCGTTATCTCTGGTATCAATGGCAACTTGCATACCGTCACCACCCATGATAGATTTAAAAGGATATTCACCGGAATCATGCCATTCCGTATTTGGCTTATTGGTTTTGGGTCCCATCCAAACCCCGTTGTCTTGTAATCCTCCATAGACTCTGTAAGGTTCAGCCATATCAACAGCCACGTGATAAAACTGACCTAAGGCTGGCGTATTGCATTTAATCCAATGCTCTCCATTATCGTAGGAAATATTTATTCCTCCATCGTTTCCAAGGATCAAGTGACCTGGTTTCTTGGGATTTACCCAAAGGGCATGATGATCGGAGTGCACATTATCCCCATTTATCGATTTCCATGTTTTTCCTCCATTATCAGAGGAAAGTACAGGTACGCCTAAAACATACAATTGATTTACGCTGGCCGCACGAATTTGGGCAAAATAATAACCGTAGGTAAAATGCACGCTTTCTAAATATCCTTTTTCATGGGTTAATTTCCATGATTTACCCATATCATCAGACCTATAAACTTCAAGTCCATGGACAGGAGCGTCAAAAAGAGCAGAATTGGCATCTTCGGTGTATTCAACGAGGTTTAAAGGGGTAACCTCATTTTTTTTGACTAAGTCGATTACTTTTTCAACGGTATATTCAGCGGGGAATCCATTTTTCTGTAAAAAGTCCTTAATCAGGTATTTCTTTTGAGCTAAAAATACTTCTTTCGACATAGTTCTCAAAGCGGACTTAGTAAGTTCGTCAGCATTGGCGGAAGATTTGTTTTCCTGCCTGAAATAATTATCGATAGCTGCAAAGAGAACGGTTTTTCCTTGATTTTGTGTTACTTCTAAACCAATTCTTCCCAAACCTTCACCGTCTGGAAAACCTGTATTTGCAGCGGTAATTTTCATCCAGGATTTTCCTCCATCTGTACTTTTATAAATAGCTGACCCCTTTCCGGATTCAACAAAATCCCATGCTTCTCTCGATTTAGTCCAGGTCGCAGCATATAGGATTTGTGGAGAAGCAGGATCTCCAATTAAATCGACGGCCCCTGTCAGTTGATCAACCTTCAATGTATGTTTCCAGGTAAGTCCTCCATCTTCAGTCATAAATACGCCTCTTTCCTCATTTGGCGAATAAAGATGACCTAAAACAGCTACCCAAACCTTATTCGGGTCTTTAGGATGAAGGCGTATTCTACCAATATGGTGAGATTCGGGAAGACCTTTAAAAGACCAAGTGTTCCCTCCGTCTGTACTTTTGTACATTCCAGTACCAGCGTAGGAAGACCTGCTTGAATTTACTTCGCCTGTTCCCACCCAAATGGTATTCCTGGCCCAATCTACGGCAATGTCACCTATCGTCATGACTATTTCCTTGTCAAATAAAGGCTTAAAAGTACGACCATTATTTTCTGTTTTCCAAAGTCCCCCAGAAGCATAAGCTACATAAAATTGAGTAGGATCATTAGGATTAACGTCTAAGTCCGAAACTCTGCCACTCATCACGGTAGGCCCAATAGATTGAAATGACAAACCACCAACTACAGAATTTTTACGAATTTCAGCTCTTTTCATTGCATTATCCAAACGTTCCTTTCCGGAGCTGGCTGTAGGGTATTGCGCTATTAAAAAATGACTACTGTAAAGTAGCAGGGTGAATAAAAACAAACGGTTTAAAAGCATAATAATCATTTAAAGTTATGAAACAGATAAGCATAAATAAAAATACCATTTTTAAGTAAAGTAAAGGGGAAAAATTTGTTTATTTTTTAACGTCGCTTTTGTTTAATTTTGGCAAATGAAGCAAATAGATAGATTGGTGTTGAGGAGTTTCCTTCCTCCTTTTATTGTTTCTTTTTTAATTGCCTCTTTCGTCCTGGTGATGCAAATGCTTTGGTTGTATATTGACGACATTGCAGGAAAAGGATTAGGTATATGGCTGGTAATGGAACTCCTTTTTTATCGGAGTGTGGGTATCATTCCCATGTCTCTGCCATTAGGTATTTTACTGGCATCGGTAATGACCCTCGGCTCAATGGGAGAATTTTTTGAACTTTCAAGTTTTAAATCCGGGGGTATTTCTCTTTTTAGAATTATGCGCGCCATTCTGTTTTTTGGCTTGTTTTCTATCCTTTTTTCTCTCTATTGCTCTAATACGCTCATTCCAATAGCGAATCTTAAGTTTGGTTCAAGGATGTTTGATATAAAACAAAAAAAGCCTGCATTGAGAATGGAAACGGGTGTTTTCAATGATGATCTGGAGGGTTATGCCATTCATATTGGTACAAAAAAATCAGACGGTAAATCTATTGAAGATGTGCTTATCTATGATCATACGGAATCAAATGTTGGCAAGTATAAAACGGTTAAAGCTCAACAGGGTGAACTTGTCATTACTGCAGATGGGAAGTATATGGTAATGATTCTTCAAGATGGTATGCAATACATTGAAAATGGAAATAATTTATCTCCAGGGGAAGGCAAATATCCTTTTACAAGGACCCGGTTTTCAAGGTGGCAAAAGGTTTTTGATCTGAGTGAATTCGAATTGTCAAGAACCAATGAAGACCTTTTCAAAGGGAATCGTTCTATGATGAGTAGTGGAGAATTAGCTATGGCAGTGGATTCAATTTCCCGCGATATGGATAAAAAAGGTAAGGAAATGGGGAATTATATGGTTGGTTTTATGCCTTATCTAAAAACGGATTCTTTATATCTCGCTAAAGTTCCTGAGGCTGTTACCTCTGATATTCCCCCAGAAAGCAATCCCTCCTATTCAAAACCAGCGAGTCAAAATGTAGAGACATCATCCCCTGATCCCGATCCATATAAATATCAGGTAGATTTAGGTACACCTGCCAAGCGGTTAACAAAAGTAAAAATGGATACCGTCAAACGCCTGCTTAGTACTTTTGAATCATTTGAACAAACACAGTTGTCAAGTAAAGCAAAAAGCATTATTCGGACCATTGGTACGCAATCTGGAGCAACGGCTGAATCAGTCAGACAATTAAATGATTCCAGAGTAAAACATATTTATGATTTAAATGCAAAATATAGTATTGCTGTTGCTTGCTTTTTGTTTGTTTTAATAGGTGCTCCAATGGGAGCCATCGTTAGAAAAGGTGGATTTGGATACCCCATTTTAATTTCTACCTTGTTTTTCATGATTTTTGTTGTATTGACTATCGTATGTAGAAAAGTGGCTGAAAGCCTCATTATTCCTGCCATTGCCGCCGCTTGGTTGCCAAATATTATTTTGTTTCCCGTAGCTATGGTGCTTACCTGGTTAGCTATGAATGACTCTAGTTTATCCTTTTCACTGCCAAGTAAATTAAAATTTAAAAGCAATGGTGTTTCTAAAAAACAATAAGTTATTCTTCACTTTTTTTGCTTGTTGGCAGTTTATAGTATTAACTTATATATACCTTTTTCCAAAAGGGCAGGAATTTTTAACTTTAGATAGATTTCACCATGCATACCTGGATGTTTTTTTTACATCTATCACATTTTTAGGAGATTGGCCTGCCTACTTTTTCGCCTTAGCTTTTTTATTTTCAAAACTAAAATTTAAAGCTATTTATGTTGTCCTTTTAGTGAGTATTTTAGTTCCCATTACCTCGTATATTTCAAAAGCCCACTTCAAACAACCTAGACCAATCCATTATTTTCAGGATAAGCCAATATTTAAAGACATTCAAAAGGTCGATGGAGTAGTTTTGCATGCAGGTTTTACCAGTTTTCCTTCAGGTCATACGATGTCAGCTTTCGCCGTTTTTTCCTTATTAGCTTTTTTTGCCAGTAATTCAAAAAGGCATATTTTTTTATTCTTTTCACTGGCTATTTTGGTGGCTGCTTCGAGAGTGTATTTAATTCAACATTTTGTAGAGGACGTATGGATGGGTTCTTTAATAGGCGTTATACTGGCCTATCTGATTTTTCAGGTATTTCATTTATTTTTTAAGACATCAAAAAAGAGTGGGGAAGGCGTATCTCAATGAGATTATAACACGGTTGAAAAAGGTAATTCAGGCAAATGTGAAGAGGGAGGTATAGACATTAATATTCTCCAATGTTTTGGAAAATAATTATTGTATCGATGCCCCATAGCTTTATACCACCCCAAAGAAAGTCCATTGTAACTGATTTTTCCCCATCCAACCTTAGGTGGCGCACCATTTGAAATTTCTTTTTTAAGATATAATAAGGCCTCATACCGATCCAGCTCCCAATGAGGTATTTCCTCGTTTATAAATGAACTCAAAGCGAGTTCCTGTTCAGGAATGAAATCACTGCCCTTTGATGCGCCCAACAATAAAATGGGGTCAATAAATGGCAGATATTGACTTATAAGATTAAATTCTTCAAATAAATCTTCAGGGACACCGTAAAAGTTTCCACTATTATCCTGAATACCAACAAGATGATTTTCTTTTTTTAAAAAAGAGGACAAAGCATCTGGAAAAGTAATCTTTTTGCGCGGTAATTTTGTGTTTCTTTTTACTTGCTCTATGACGGTATTTTTTGCCTTAGAATCTGTATTTTGAAGAACGGCTAAATAAAAACCTTCTCCTTTTACCCTGTGAGGAAAACATTGTAAGCCTCCTTTTTCCGTTTTCAACAGTCCCCATTGTGGAGGGACTTCCAGTGGCACTATTTCCAATGAAAATGTCTGGCATAGCCACGATATCTGCTCATCATTTTCCTGTTTATTATAAGTACAAGTGCTATATATTAGATAGCCGCCTTCTTTTAGTAAAGCAGGAACGGGTGAAAGAATCCGTTTTTGTCTCGATGAACAATGATTTACGTGTTCCAGAGACCACTCATCTCTTGCCTTCACATCTTTTCTAAATAAACCTTCACCTGAACAAGGTGCGTCCAATAATATCAAATCGAAAATAGGAGGAAGAGAACTAAAAACTGGTACTTCAAACGAAGAAACAAAAACATTGGCATAACCCCATTTAGCAAGATTTTGCTTTAAAATGGGCACTCTCGATTTAATGACTTCATTGGCGAGGAGAAAGCCATTTTTCTCATAAGCTATTTCAGCTAAAATGGTGCTTTTACCCCCGGGTGCTGCAGCCAAATCAAGGATATATGGTTTCCGGATAGTTTCCAAAAGTTTATTGGCTACCCATTCGACTAACATTGAGCTGGGATCTTGTACATAATAAGCACCAGCATGAAATGATGGGTCTAAGGTGAAATTAGGTCTGTTTTCAAGAGTGGATCCTCGTTGGGTCCAGGGAATAGGCGTTCCTGATTCCATTAATCCTGCCGCTTTTAATGGATTAAAACGGATGCCAGTGACAGATGAAGTTGAGGTTACAGAAGAAATAAATTCGGATAGCTCATTTTTATCTAAGATATTTCCCATTTGATGAATAAAATCAATAGGTAATTCTCCATTCTCCATATTTAAATCTTTGTGATATTTATATACTTAGCATAAATCCAATCATTTACATCGGGTAAAACACGGGTAAAGTAAATAATGGCAAAATAAATTATAGTCATTATGGGCGCTCTGTATGCTAAATCAATGTATGCTTTTGGGTATATTGGAACATACAAAACGGCTAACCAACAGATACCTCCGGCTAAAAATATGCTAAAATAGGCCTTCGTGAAAGGATGAAATTTCCAGTGAAGGTAATTGAAAATCAGATAAACAGAACTGGTGATAATGATTGTTAGTGCTGTGGCCATAGCCGCTCCTACCACACCAAAATATTTGATGAACACAAAATTAGATCCAATGGTCAAAATGGCCATGAAGGTTTTAGCCAGAAGATCAAATTTATACTTATTTGAATGAATGAGAATAAGGGAAGAAAAGCCGGTCATCATAGCAAATATTTGACCAAAACCCAGGTAAATAGCAATGGGTACACCTGATTTGTATGGTTCTCCAAGTACTTTAACCACGTTGTGAAGATTTCCAAGGATTCCTGCATATACTAATACACCTAAAACTAAAACCACTTTAGTGGTTCGTTGATTTAACAAATGAATTTCCTGAATTTCTCCTTTTTTCCAGTGTTCAGCGATTTGTGGTGAAATTACGGCACCAAAAGCATTGACTGGCATGGTGATGGTCGTGGAAACAAAATAAAAAACAGCATAAATTCCAGCCATGGTGAAGTCAATCATTCCTGAAATCATCATGGTATCAATATAGGCAATAAGATTATTGCTTAATCCCGTAAACATGATAAATAAAGAATAGGTAAAAATAGGTTTCAAATAAGGCGATGTTAGAATGGGTTTTAAGGACGCATAACCTAAATATCCTCTCCATTCAGTGTGAAATACCAGCAAAAGAATACTAAGCAAACCCTTAATAGCGTATAAATCGAGAAATAATTTGACATCTATTACATCATAATAATATAAGATGATGAGCAGGGTAGTAATGGCTCTGGAAAAAACCTGGGTCAGAAAAATATTAAACAAGGGGCGCTGTCTGGCTGCATTAAATGCATCTAAAATACTTATCAGCGTATAGGTGAGGAGATTAAAAAAAATCAGATAGAAATATTGACGGGCTAATTCCCGACTTTCTATATCTTTTATATTTAGTATGATATCCCATTTAAAATAATAAAGAATAATACCCCCCAGGATAATGGCCAGAACGCCAATGAGTAAAACGAAGGTAAAAAATGAATCTCTGGTTTTTTTTTCGTCTTTGAAATATGGGTAAAACCTGATAACAGCGCCGGGCAAGCCGAGCAGCACAAAGGTGATAATCAAATTATTTGTAAAAGATAAGGTCTGAATAAAGCCAAAAATACTGGCTCCTAAAATCTTTGGAAAGAGTAGGGTACTATTTATAAAGCCCCATAATACACCGGTGTATAGAATAACGGTTCCTGCAAGTCCTTGTTTTTTCATAGTTCCCGATATTCCAGCTGGGCATAATTATTTAAAAAGTAATATCTACATCTACATCGTAGGGGTAGGTAATCAAATAATTAAGTGCCTCTGAAAAGTCGTAGTCTTCATAAACTACTTGATAAAGCATTTTTGTAATGGGTAATCTTAGCTTTAATTTCAAGGCAAGATGATGAAATAAATAGAGTGTCCTTACACCTTCAGTGAGTTCAGGTGCATTTTCAAGGAGAGAAATACGTTTTTCACCCTTTCCCAATTTAAATCCAAAGATGTAATTTCTACTATTTTCACTGGTTCCAGTGGCAATAAGGTCCCCAATACCAGCTGTACCGATAAAAGTCCGAGGACCTGCACCAAAGGCCTTTCCAATATAAATCATTTCCATGAGTCCACGGGTAAGTAACATTGCCTGAATGTTTTTACCCAAACCTTTTCCCGTGATTAATCCTGATCCAAGGGCAAAAATATTTTTAAGGCCGCCGGCAAATTCTGCGCCAAGCAGATCATTTGTACCAAAAACATGAAATACATCGCTACCTAATGCTTTTTTTCCGGCTTCAATCACCTCTTCAAACGGACTTCCAATAACTGTAGCGGTAGGTTGGCCTTCCATTATTTCAGAAGCCAGATTAGGCCCCGCTAAACAACCAATTCTTCTGACTGAGGTTTCCTCTTTTATAACCTGGCTCATCGTCATTATATGCTCCCTCTTCAATTTCCCTGCAGTAATGTCTGCATCGGAAATGCCTACATCAAACCCTTTGGTTGCATGTATGATCAGGTGGGAGGGTCGAAGAAATGGACCAAAAATTTGCATAACCGCTCTAAAGGCATCAGAGCTGATTACAGGAAAAAGCAGGGTGCAAGTTTCAGCTAAAAATTTTGGATCATTTGTGGCAGTAACTCTTTGAGATATAACCACATTGTCAAAATAGTGATGTTCGTTGATTTGCTTAACCACCTCCGGCCGTCGGGCAAATAGCAAAACATGGACATTATGCGCTAAAAGATTGGCTATGGTTAAACCAAAACTACCTGCGCCAATAACCCCTACAAATTGTTTTTCTTCAACGTCCATTTTAGGTGTAAATTAGCCTGAAATTATCGATTCAATAAACTTTTCCGGTGATACAGCCTCTCTCAGGTCGTAATCTCCAATTTTTGTCCTAACTAATCTGGAAAGATATGCTCCTGATTGTAATGATTTACCTAAATCAAACGCAAGAGAACGGATGTAAGTTCCTTTACTACAGTGAACTTTGAAATCTATTTCCGGCAATTCAAACCGAAGAATTTCCAGGGAATACAAAGTAATTCTACGTGCTTCAGGTTCAAATACTTCTCCTTTCCTTGCCTTTTTATACAGCGGCTGTCCACCTACTTTTATAGCAGAGAAAATAGGTGGAATTTGCATTATTTCCCCCTGAAAATGGGCTAATGCCGTATCCAGAGCTTCTTTAGTTATATGCTGATATGGAAATAACTCATCAGGTTCCGATTCTGCGTCGTAAGTTGGCGTTGTTGCGCCAAGGGTGATGGTCCCCTCATAGCATTTGCCTAATTCCTGTAAGGATGCTAAATCACGCGTACATTTTCCCGTTCCCAGTAAAAGTAAGCCAGTGGCCATAGGATCTAAAGTTCCGGAATGCCCAACTTTTATTTTTTTTAAGCCAAGATGATGCTTAATTGCTCCCCGTATTTTATTGACCACATCAAACGATGTCCATCCAGACGGCTTGTCAATTAGTAAAATAGAACCAACATCCAATGGATGTTGAGTATTTTTAGGAGATTCGGAAAAAACAGGATCAATCATTTAAATTTATTTTGCTGCCAGAAATAACAGCATCCCCGCGCCAACAATAAAGCAATATATGGCAAAATAACCTAATTTACTTTTTTGTACCACTTTTATCATCAAAGTACAAGCGAACAAACCAGTAAGAAAAGCGGCAATAAATCCCAGTGAAAGTGGCACCAAAGAAAATTCCTTTACATTAAATGAGCCATCAAGTAAGTCTTTTGACATCTTCCCTAAAATCAATGGAATAACCATTAAGAAACTAAATCGGGCTGCTTCCGTTTTTTGAATGCCTAACAAAACCGATGTGGATATAGTCGCTCCTGATCTTGATATACCAGGTAAAATAGCAATCATCTGGGCGATTCCTATAATAAAGGCTTCCTTGGGACCTACCGTCTTGTTACTTGTTTTCGCTCTGTCCGCAAAGAACAAAATGCCTGCAGTGACCAATAACAATCCACTGACAAGGAATATTTGTCCCTCAAAAAGTCTGTCAATCTCTTCCTCTAAGAATAAACCCACCAATACAGCAGGTATCATCGATAATATAATATTTCTGGCAAATAAATGAGATTCTGTTATTCGTGGCTTAAATAAGCCGGAAAGGATTGTTCCAATTTCTTTCCTAAACACCACCATAGTAGCCAGCGCCGTTGCTGCGTGCAATGTCACAGTCATTAAAAGACCTGAATTTAAGTCTTTCTTATCGCCTAAAAAGTACTGTGCAATCTCTAAGTGACCGCTGCTACTCACTGGGAGAAATTCTGTTAAGCCTTGAACTATACCAAGTAAAATAGCTTCTATGTTACTATCCATTATTTACGAAATATGGCGAATACCTCAACAATTAATCCAGCTAAAATAAAAATGGGAGCAACGACCATTCTGAGAGGACTGTAAATTATCGACTCATCCCAAACATCAGGACTTGGCATTTTGCCTCCTGACATCAATACGAGACCTATAGCAACTAATAATACACCTCCACCCATCCAAATAAAGTTGTTTTTATTGAATAACATCTCCATTTGAACTTGTTGAGGCTTAGGTTTTACGCCACTCACCGATGCACGCTGCTTATTACCTGCTGTTTGACCCGTTTCATTTACCTTGGTATTTGCCGCAGGCTTGGGTGTAATTTGGACTTTTGATTTACTCATGATTTTACCGGATTTTAAATTCCGAGAACGAAATTAAACATTAAATTTATTTATCTAAGGACAATTGTCATTTCATATTAATACAAATCATCCACACGCATTTTCAAATATCGGTTTACAACAATAAATGTACTGAAAACATAAATAAATATTCCAGTAAACATGATAATGGCTGATAAAATAACCAGCTTTTCTGTGGGTACATTGCGCACCAGCTCAGGTAAATTACTTGTTAACCAAAAGTAGATGATGCTTAAACATGAAAGTGCTGCAAAACCAGCTATTATTCCATGGAAAAAACTTCTTTTTATAAATGGGGTACTTATAAAACGCCAGCTAGCGCCAACTAATTCCATGTTTTTGATGATAAATCGATGCGTATGTAAAGCAAGTTTAAGGGTATTAAATATCAGGGTGATAGATATTGCCAATAGGATAAGGGTTAATACAAATGTGAATAATAAAAACTTATTCATATTTTTTAATAAAGAATGAAGGAAACTGTCTTGAAAATAAACAGCCTGGACATTTGGAAATTTTTGTAACGCATTTTTCACTTTACCCAAAGATTGCTTATCTAGGTAGGCTTCTTTAACATTGAAGGTTACTATATCCAAAAAAGGATTGGGTAAATCAAGTTTTAAAAAATCTTCCCCAAAATCTTTTCGCATCATTTGCATCGCTTCTTCCTTCTGGATTATAGAAAAACTGCCTTTTTTATAAAAATCACGTGTAGTTAACCAGCTTTTCATGGAAACCATTTCTTCCTCCGTTCCATTTTCACTTATTTCAACAATTAAGTTTAGATTTTCTTTATAAAACGATATTAATTGTCGGGTATTTATTAAAATAAATCCGAAAATACCTAAGATAAATAATATCAGTGATATGCTTAACATGGCAGAAAGGTAGTTTGGTTTTGACCCAAATTTACCAGAATCTTGTTGAGTTGATGTCGCTGGATCCATACCTTAATTACTTGTTTTCCAACTGATTCATTAATAATTCCGTTTCAGCTAACAAGGCTTTTAATAATTTTAATCGTTCTGATTTTTCTTCAGCCGTTAGTGTACCATTTGTTTTGGACGGTGTTAATCCAGGAGCTACCTCTGCCATTTGTAATAACTGGTCTCTCTTATTAGTTAAATCCTGAAACTGTTCATTTATTTGTGGATCACCACTCTTAACCACAGCGTTTTCAAGTCCGTTCAATAACTGACTCACTTTATCCATCGCGAGATCATATTTTCCGTCCTTTAATTTTTGTTTCTCAGCCCGAAGTAAGTCCCAGGACGATTTTCCGAGGTGAATTACTTCTCCAAATATCTTTTTTGAGGTGGATTTTTCTTCAGGAGTACCTAAAAAATAGTTGTAAACCAGCAAAAGGACAACTAAGCTTAATCCAAGTTTGAATAAAAAACGAATCATATTACCTGCATTTATTAAAGTGCACAGAACAATGCAAATCTAATTCCTTTTTGTCTATTTTTGCGTAAAATTACGATTAGGTCTCTTATAACGATTTTTAGAGCCATCAGCACAACAAAAATAAACGATAATGGAATACAGATTTTCAGACATTGAATCAAGGTGGAAAAAGTTTTGGGAAGAAAATAAAGTGTATAAAGTAAGTAATGCTTCCGATAAGCCCAAATATTATGTTTTGGATATGTTCCCTTATCCGTCTGGTGCCGGTCTGCATGTAGGACATCCCCTCGGATATATCGCTTCTGATATTTATGCCCGATACAAAAGACTTAAAGGTTTCAATGTTTTACACCCTATGGGTTATGATGCTTTTGGTCTGCCTGCCGAACAATACGCTATTCAGACGGGTGTGCAACCTGCTATTTCTACTGCTCAGAATATTGCCAGATACAGAGGTCAGTTAGATAACCTTGGATTTAGTTTCGATTGGGACAGAGAGGTTCAAACCTCAAACCCATCCTATTATAAATGGACCCAATGGATTTTCCTACAGCTTTTTTCTCATTATTATGATACAAAAGCCAATAAGGCTATGCCTGTCTCCGACCTGGAAAATCATTTTAATACCCATGGTTCCAGCCAATTAAATGCCGTACACAGCGATATTGAAGACTTTAGTGCCGAGGAATGGAAAGCCAAATCTAAAGGGGAAAAGGAAAATTTGTTGATGAACTTTCGTTTGGCCTTTAGAAAAGTTACCTACGTTAACTGGTGTGAAGCTTTGGGGACCGTGTTGGCTAATGATGAAGTAAAAGATGGTTTGTCAGAAAGGGGAGGGCATCCCGTAGAGAAAAAACCTATGATGCAGTGGTCTCTCAGAATCACAGCCTATGCAGAACGATTATTAAATGACCTGCAGACCCTGGACTACTCTGATGCCATGAAAAAAATGCAATCCAATTGGATTGGTCGTTCTGAAGGCGCAAGAATGTTCTTCGGAATAGAAGGTCACGATGTTCAACTTGAAATTTTTACTACGCGTCCCGATACTCTTTTTGGCGTTACTTTTATGGTTTTAGCTCCCGAACACGAATGGGTTTCTTTGTTGACTACAGAAGATCAAGCCCAGAAAGTGGCAAAATATCTGGATTATGTTCAAAGCAGGTCTGAACGGGAGCGAATGGCCGAAGTTAAAGAAGTTACCGGCGAGTTTCTTGGCGCGTATGCCATCAATCCTTTTAATGGTAGGAAAATTCCAATTTATATTGGTGAATATGTCCTGAAGGATTATGGTACTGGCGCTATTATGGCCGTGCCAAGTGACGATGATCGCGATAATTTATTTGCCGTTAAATTTGGGCTGGAAATTATTGAGGTGATTGATAAGTCAAACTATCCAGGCGCGACCCGTCATGATAAATTAGGCTTAATGATTAATTCTGAATTCCTTGACGGCATGGAGGTTCCTGTTGCCATCGAATGTATGTTAAAGGAAATCGAAGCTAAAAATATTGGCTCAAGACAAGTGAATTATAAATTACGCGATGCTATTTATAGCCGTCAAAGGTATTGGGGGGAACCTTTTCCCATTATTTACGATGAAGATGGTATAGCCATTCCTTTAAAAGAAGAGGATCTTCCCTTGGAATTGCCCGTTCTGGAAAATTTTCAACCTGCCTCCGGAGCAGTCTCACCCTTAGCCAGGGCGCAGGATTGGGTGAATCTTCCCAATAGATTTAAACGTGAAACAGATACTATGCCCGGTTTTGCCGGTTCTTCTTGGTATTTTTTACGCTACATGGATCCTTCAAATGATCAGGTTTTTGCCGGCGAGAATGCCTTGAATTATTGGAAAGATGTAGATCTGTATGTTGGAGGGACCGAACATGCTGTAGGGCATTTAATGTATAGCCGCTTTTGGCATAAATTCCTTTATGATTTGGGTAAAGTGCCAACGATTGAGCCATATAAAAAATTGATTAATCAAGGTATGATTCAAGGGGTGGTGGAATCTATTTACTTGCAAAAAGATAAAGTTGCGGGAAAAAGTAGATTTATTTCAGCCTCTTTGTTGAAAAATGAAGAAGCAAAAGGTCTTTCCTTTACCAGAATTCCTGTGTTGGTAGATTATATTACGGATTATGGAAATATGCAGGGTTCGCATCTTAATGAAAATGGGGTAAGTCAGTTTATTTCATGGAGACCCGAATTCTTAACGGCCGTTTTTGAATCAGAGGGAGGGGTTATTGACCAAGGTGTTTTTACGCCGTTAAATGAAGGAGATAATTTTCAGCTGATAACCCATTCTGAAGTAGGTAAAATGTCGAAATCATTGTATAATGTGATCAATCCCGATGATGTTGTCTCAAAATATGGCGCAGATTGCTTTAGAATGTATGAAATGTTCCTCGGCCCTGTGGAACAAGCAAAACCCTGGGACACAAAAGGTATAGATGGTGTCTATAAATTTTTGAGAAAAGTATGGCATTTGTTTAGAGACGCAGATGGTAAATGGTTGGTAACCGAAACTCCCGCAACACCTGATGCGCATAAAGTTTTACACGCAACGATTAAAAGAATTCAGGACGATATTGAACGTTTTTCTTTTAATACCTGCATCAGTGCTTTCATGATTGCGGTGAATGATTGGCAAAAAATGAATGTTCACAATAAAGAGGTGCTCGAACCTTTCCTAATACTTCTTGCTCCATTTGCGCCATTTTTAAGTGAAGAATTGTGGCATCAATTGGGAAATGAAGGCTCTGTGCATCAGGCTAATTTTCCTGTTTTTGAAAGTAAGCATCTGGAAGAATCTGCCATTGAATATCCGGTAAGTGTCAATGGGAAACTAAGAGCTACTTTAGTTTTTGATGTTCAAGGTAAGGAAGAAGATATAAAAGCAGCTGCTATGGACCTCGATCCAATTAAAAAATGGACAGAAGGTCTTACGGTCGTAAAAATTATTGTTGTTCCTAAAAGAATGATTAACATAGTGGTTAAATAAAGAGAATGGTGCCGCCTGGGGCATGATGGTATAATGCCGCCAGGGCATAATGGTATATTGGGAAATTTTATATTTAATCAATGATCTTAAACGTAGTTCGTCTGTTTCGCTGGTGTTCTTCCTCAGTGCAACGCGAGCATACACAAATGGCTGTGGGTGAAGTTTCACCAAAGCCTTTTGCAACCATTCGTCCTGGTGGAACGCCCTTTCCTATAAGGTATTCTATGGCTGATTGTGCTCTTCTTTGAGAAAGAACCTGGTTATAAGAATCAACGCCCCGGCAATCTGTATGTGAAGCCAGTTGAATTCTGATGAGAGGATTTAAAATCAGGGTGTTAGCCAGTTTATCCAGCGTGGGTTTAGCGTCTGCACGAATATCCCATTTATCTAGATCATAATAAATATCCTCTAAAACAATCTCTGTATTTTTAAATATTTTATCGAGGACTATTTCCATTTCCACCGTTTGAATAGGATTTTCTGGAGTAGCCTGTAGTCCTGACGCATTAAAAGTAGCTGCATTATTAAGATATCCGTCTTTACCAGCAAGGAAATTCCATAAAGATCCTGGTTGAATAGTTAATCTTGTTTTACCAGTACTATCTGTTAAAAATTCTTGTTCATTTCCTGTAATTATAGTAGATAATTTTGCATTGGTCAATGGCTTTCTTCCCAGTAAAGCGGAATTGGGGTTATTTGGTTCGGCATAAATTTTTTCCAGAACAAAAACATCCAAAAAATATTGAAAAGCAACGACCTTAGGTTTTTCGGTGGTTAATTTTTCATCTTTTTTAGGATTTGGCGGTAATTTTTTGAAAGTATAAATATCTTCTCTTCCATTACCTCCTTCCCTGGTTGAGGTAAAATAACCAAATGGCAGATTATTGAGGGAGTGAATAACAGTGTAATTGAAATCATCACCACCAGAATTTATGGGATATTTCAGGTTCACAGGTGGCGACCATTCTCCGTTTTCGAGTCTGAAGCTTTTAAATATATCCAGTCCGCCCATCCCAGGTAAATAATCTGAACTAAAATAAAGGGTATCATTATCTAAGGAAGGAAATTGCTCGTTTCCGGGCGTATTGAGCTGTCTGTTAAGTAAAGCGGGTTCACTCCAGGTGCCATTGTCTAAAAGTTGGGAACTATACAGGTCATAACCGCCCCATCCTTCTGGCGCTTTGGCACTGAAAAGCATAAATTTTCCGTTTTCAGAAAGGGTAGGATGTCCTAAATTAAGGTCTTTCAATGTCGGGAAAATTTGAGATGCCGGGCCCCAGGTTTCAGCATTTATTTTTTCGATGATAAATAATTTACAAAAAGCATCTTCTTTTTTACCTCCACTACAACGTGTAAACACCGCTTTATTTCGCTCAGCATTAAATGAAAGCGTTCCTTCGTGGGCGGGAGAATTAATATTAATCTTCCAGGGCACTGCATCGCCAGTTTCCAAGTCAGCTATAAAGATATCTGTAAATCCAGCGCCAGTCCATAAATAAATTTGTTCACCAGTGGAAGTCGGTCGGTCCGAGGTGAAAATCAAGCTGTTTTTATTTAACAAAACTGGAGAATAATCAGCGAAAGCCGAGTTAATAGGTAAAGGTTCAACTTGAAAATCTTTGTATTCTTCTTTCTTCCATTTTGCTGCCAGCTCACAATGGGTAATATCTTTTCTGTACTCATAAGGGCTGCCAATTTCAATGCTTAAATCCTTAAAAGTTTGCATCGCCTCAGTATATTGCTCACTTTGCTTTTGGGCATAAGCTAATCCTTTTAAGGCATCAACACCAAATCCATTGTCATAAGCAAGTCTATAATTTTCGATAGCCTGATCAATATTTCCCATTTGCATGGCGGTTTCTGCCAGAATGAAAGATAAAATACCTCGGTCTGTACCTGTTTTGACTTTTTTTAATTCATTGGTAAGCAATTGATTGGCTAAGGTAAATTGCTTTCTATCGTAGGCTGTTTGGCCATCCCTGATTTTTTCAGTGTATGTACAAGCTGAAAAAGTATATATTAAGATAAAAAGGATTCCCCATTTTTGCATAGCCGATAAATTGAAGTTGGACAAAGAAACCAATAGATAAATATTCTAAAAAAACAATAATTTACCCTTTTTTGTTTTTCATTTACAATATAAACAAAAAAGGCGAATGCATAGATGCATTCGCCTTTATCCTGTATAGGAATAATTTTTTTTTATCTCTTTTAATCCTTAATCACTTCGTCTTTTTTCAAAAAATCAGACATAAGTGGGGAAGCTATAAAAATAGATGAATAAGTACCAATGGTTATACCAAACAGGATAGCGAAAGAGAATCCTTTGATACTTGAACCTCCAAACAAGAATAAAACAATAACTACGAACAAGGTTGTTAAAGAGGTTAACGTTGTTCTACTTAAGGTATTATTGATGGCTTTGTTGATTACTTCGTGTCTGGATCTTTTGATATAAATCCCCATCATCTCTCTAATACGGTCAAAAACTACCACCGTATCATTTATAGAGTAACCAATTACTGTTAAAATTGCTGCGATAAAGGCCTGATCAACCTCCATACTGAAAGGTAAAATACCATGGAATGCTGAGAATACACCCAAAGTAATTATGGTATCATGAAACAAGGCAATAACCGCACCTGCACTATACTGCCATTTGTTGAATCGAATGAAGATATACAGGAATATCAAAGCCAATGCAAATAAAGCGGCTTGAAGAGAACTGGATTTTATATCCTCTGCAACGGTTGGCCCAACCTGACTTGAACTGACAACGTGGGTACCTGTTCCCTCTGGATTACTAAAATTAGCAATATCCAAATCATTTCCAGAAAGATTATTTACACCAGCAAACAACCTTTCAAGAACTTTTTGAGAAGCTTTTTCGTCACCACTTCCAATCATATAACTCGTAACAACATTCAATGAATTTTCAGAGTCAATGGATTTAACTACTGGCGTATTTCCATAAAAAGCAGTGGTTAATTCTTTCCTTAAATCCTCAGGATTTACTGATTCTGAAAATTGGATATTGTAGGAATATCCTCCTTTAAAATCAACACCAAACTCGAATCCTCTGGTAAATATTGAAACTAAGCTTAATAAAACCAGAACACCGGAAAATATATAAGCTAATTTTCTATTTCCCATCCAGTCGACATTGATGTTTGAAAATGCGCTTTTAGAATAAGAATTAGAGAAACTAAGGTCTTTTCCTTTCGCTGTCCACCAATCAATTAATAATCTACTAACCAATACAGCCGTAAACATAGAGGATAGAATACCTATAATCAAGACAACGGCAAAACCTTTAATTGGACCTAATCCGAAATAAGAAAGCATGAATGCAGAAAGCAGCGTAGTGACGTTTGAGTCAATAATAGCTGAGTATGAATGACGGAAACCTTCCGAAATAGATGTTAATAGCGTTTTTCCCTCATCCAACTCCTCTCTGATTCTTTCATAGATGATTACGTTGGCGTCAACGGCCATACCAATGGTAAGAACGATACCAGCTATACCAGGAAGAGTTAAAACGGTACCAAAAGAAGCCAGCGTACCGAAAATAAAGAAGATATTTAAGAAAAGAGAAATGATAGACATGATACCTGCAGAACTATAGTAGAGGAACATGAATGCCATTACAATTAAAAATCCAATCACTAAAGAACTAATACTTTTTGAAATATTCTCTTTTCCTAAGGAAGGACCTACTAAGGCTTCGGATATAATTTTAGTTTCCGCTGGTAATTTTCCAATCTCTAGAATATTAGCTAAATCCTGTGCTTCCTGGATATTAAAGTTTCCTGTTATTTGTGTATTTCCGCCAGTAATTGGCTCGTTTACACTAGGTGCAGAAACCACTTCATCATCAAGTAAGATTGCTACCTGGCGATTATTATCCTGAGCAGCTTTTGTGGTCATCTCCGCCCAGGCTTTAGCACCGTTTTTATCCATTCTTAGGGTTACACCTGTTTCCTTTGTGATTGGATCAGGTTCTGCCGCTGCAGCAACCACCTGGTCACCTGAAACGGGTGCTTCCGCTCTTTCTTTTTTAATAGCATAGAGCATGTAAAGATCCGTTACTTCATTCGTTTGAGTATTGGTAATTGGATCTCTTCCCCAATGGAATGATATTTCTTTAGGTACTCTGCTTCTAACTTCTGGGCGGGTTAATAAAGAATCTATGATAGATTTTTTATTACGTTCCGAAACACCAATAACAGCCATACCGAATTCTCCACCTGTATTTAAAGAAAGATTCTCGAAAATGGGTCCACTGGCTATATTTACTGGGCTATAAAGCGTATCTAATTTTGCAATTTTAGTTTTGTTTTGATTTCCGTCTGCATCCGTTGCATAAGTAGTATCAATACGTAAAATTTCTTTTTTCAATTCGCCACCACCAATGGTTTTTGCCAGTTCAGCATTAGCATCAGCAATTGCTTTTTGAATGGTTTCACTACCAGTACGATTAGGGTTAACTGGATCGGTTATCCTGTAAACATCCCAAAATTCAAGTTTTGCTGCGGCTTGTAAAAAATTACGCGCTCTCTCCGGATTATCAATACCTGGAAGTTCCACAAGAATTAAGTCGCGGCTTGGATCAAGAGAAACATTGGGTTGCATAACACCAAGACGGTCAATACGTTCTTTCAATAATTTGAAAGTTAATTCAACCGTTTCACTGGCCTTTTCACGTAAAATGGTTACCACCTGAGCGTTACTTGAACCGAAAGTTATTTCCTCTCTGAGTAATTCTGAAGTAGAAAATAATGGGGCCAGATTACGGTTATTTTTCGTGTAGGCATCCGCAAATAAGGTTACATAATCTCCTTGTGAGGTGATCTGATCCTTTGACGCTTTTTCCAGGGCCGCTAAGAAGGCTGGATCTTTACTATCATTTGCAAGAGCACGTATAAAATCACGTAAATCTACTTGCAGTAATACGCTCATACCTCCCTTTAAATCAAGACCCAACGCTAATTGTTGTGACTTTAATTCCTGGTAATTGTAGGTTTTGAGCATAGGAATCTTTAACACCTCTTCAGAAGACATGGAATCCAAATAGGCAATACGCTTCTGTTTGAACACTTCCTGCTTAAGGTTCTTTGATACGTTTCTGCTTGCTGCTTCAGCATAAGCATCTGCCGCTTTTTCGACACTCTGGGTGGGCAATGTGAATAGGAACTGGATTAATGTAACCAGAACCATCAACACAAGGAAGAACCTGATAATCCCTTTTCCTTGCATAACTAGTTGTTTAACGATTAATGTTTACTTTTTTAGAAAACTGCGCAAATATAATTCTTTTACAATACCTTTCACGCTTCAAAAACGCGAAGATACTATTTTCAAATTTCTTTACATAACCTTAATCAAACCTTTTATTTTTTTGTGCACCTTATTTTTGTTTAGCCAAATTATTTAAAGGCCTTCCTTCTAAAAAACATAGTATATTTTCTTCGGTTATCTCCATTAGTTTTTCTCTTGCTTGTTTTGAAGCCCAGGCCACATGCGGTGTTAGCACACAATTTTCTAATTCAAATAATCGATTTCCATTCACAGGTGGCTCCATTTTAAGTACATCTAACGCTGCAAATGCTGGTTTTTTTTCTTTTAATCCTTCAAATAAATCTTCCTCGTTAATTAAATCTCCCCGGGATGTATTTATTAAAATGACTTGTTCTTTCATTTTTTGAAAAATAGTCTTATTCATTATATTTTTAGTTTCCTCAGTAAGTGGAATATGGAGGGTTATAATGTCACAAAAGGGAATTATTTGCGCTAAGCTTTGCACCTCAAATCCCATCTTTGTTGCTTTTTCAGCCGTCCGCGCAACGACCTTAACTTTCATGCCAAAGGCATCTGCTATTTTTGCAACTGCCTGACCAATAGAACCAAATCCGATGATGCCAATGGTTTTTCCCTCTAATCTTTCCAAAGATTCATGACCATAACAAAAATCGGGTTGATTTCCCCATTCTCCCTTCTTTACTGATACATTTTGATCATTTACCCGATTGGTAATGTTAAGTAAGAGAGCAAAAACGTGTTGCGCTACCGAACCTGTTCCATAATTACTTGCATTTAAAACGACTATTCCTTTTTGTTTTGCTTTTTCAATATCTATGTTGTTGTACCCAGTCGCCGTTACACATATACACTGACAAAGGGGAGCATTTTCCAATATCTCAGCATCAAGTTTTACTTTGTTTACAATGATTATTTCTGCATCTTTGACCCTGTCCAGTACATCTTCTTTACTTGTCCTGGGATAGATGGTGGTCCTTCCTAACTGTTTTATTTTTTCCCAGGATAAATCTCCGGGATTTAAGGTGTGTCCATCGAGGATAACAATTGATTTCATGGGCAACGCTTTAGATTTTAACAAAACTTTTTTACTGGAAATTTCAATATTTTTTCCAAATATGCGTATTAATGTTCAAATACATATAATGAAATATACTAGTTTAATTTTTTTCTTTTATTTATTCATGCCTTTCTGCAGTTTTGGTCAGAATAGTGTTATTGCTTCTCAGGTTGAATCGTGGGTTAATCAAACTCCCGTTTCTTCGGATTATAATTTGAATTCTTCCTATATATTCTTACTTAACCCGTCTTTGCTCGCTCCTATGTTTGAAGGGGAAGATCTCAATAAAGGGGAAAGAAGAGATGTAGGTATAAAAAAAGGGGATTATCCTCAGTATATGTATCTGGCAGCAAGCATTAAAGACCCCGTTAATCCTAATAATTTTCTTACCATTCCTTTAATGATTCATGATACCAGGAATCCTAATATTTCTTCCAGAATTCTTGAATATGGTGGCAGGGTTTTGGAAAATATTTCAGACGATGTTTTGAATAAAGGAGATATAACGGCAAAAATTAAATTCGAAGCTATTAAAAGTAATGAGGCACGTGATTTTTGGCAAAAAACAGCTGAAATTTCTGCCGACCTGGGTAAAACGGCTACGAGTCTTTTAAAAGTAGGGTTATCAGGTCCTTTTTTGGCACTTACCAATCAGATTATGCCTCAAGTCGATAAAGGTCTTCGTTCTATGGAAAAACTGGACGACCCACATAAAATGGTGAGTGAGTTTTACATTAAATTGCTCTCCAAGGATTTAGGAAATTTATATGATGAAAAAGTTGTGGGTGCTACCCTTTACAGAATTCATTGGGATGTAGATGTGCCCCTGAAATCTAAGTATTTCCTTCAGTTTCAAGCGGGAAAAGTAGAGGATTTTAAAAGTAAAGTACCTAAAACAACGGCACCCTATATTTTAATTGTGCAAACCAAATCTGAATACAATACCGATTATTCGGACATGGCTTATAATAAAGCGTATTTTGATAAAAAAACAAAGGAATTTAAACTGATCCAAAATGAAACTAAAAAGGAAGTAGAAAGTGAATTTTTAGAAGTTTTTTCTGCTGCCTTGGATTTGAGAAGACAAATTGATTTGTTTCAAGGTTCTCTTCAAACAAAATATACGGATTGGATTGCCTTTGCCCGGTTAATTGATAGTTACCATAATATAGGTATTTTAAAAACCAATGCTTTAAAAAGATTGTCCACGAAAGATGCTAAACTGAAAGAGAAGTATGGAAAGCTTTATACCAATGTACAAACGGAAGTTGATCTTTGGTTCAATGCTGAAATGCTCCTTAAATTTCGTGAAATTGGTAGATTTTTGATTTTGAATGAGACAGATTCTTTGCTATCTAATAAAACAGCCGAGCAGATGTATAAGGATATTGAATTATTAGCTTTTTACAGAGATCGGCTCAGTCAGTCTGAAATTCAAGGTAGATTACCCAAAGAAATTGAATCTCTCGCATCCTTTCAAAAGGTGAATGATTTACGCAAGATAATTGAAAAACATTTTTTTCAAAAGGGATTCCTGCCAAATATCGATTTATCAGGTAAGGAAGGATATGCTATGCTGGATAAAGCGTCGTCTCAATTTTCATTGTGTGCATCTTGTAAAACTTTGGCATTGGAAAGATTGGCAGCCTCTGAAAAATCTACCTTTTTTAGGTTAAATGAACAATTTAAGGCTTTGTCAAAAGGCTTGTACCATACGCTGAGTTGCTTAGATGGTACGGTCAATTTTTTGAACCAGTATATCGAAAATGGAAGAGAAACTCACCAGGTACCTGAATTGGTTTTAGATAATTTAGCTAAAGATAAGGAAGAATTATCCAGGTTAATAGCTCAATATCAGCAGCTTATTTCTAAAGATCCACAAACTATGGCGCTCGATGATTTGCAAAAATTAATGACTGATTTCGATAACAGGAAAAATAAAACGGTGCTTATTTGGGAAAGATTAAAAAGTAGCGTTTTACCTGCTGATTTAAATGGATGTTCTTCAGGGTTATTTTAATTTGCTTGTTTTATTAATCATATTTATCTGTACATTTGTCTCACTCAAATATACAGGTTACATGAGAAACCAATTCCACCCTTACTTAATTTATTTTTCTCTATTTTTGTTGCTTTGGGACGTTGGTTTCAAACATACTCAATCCGTGCATGATAATATTCTGGTGGCCTATTTTGGTATTATCATTGCATCCTTTTTCTTTGAGATGGCAGATTTCTTCAAACTTTCGAAAAGAGAAAAATGGAAGCCTTTTCTAAGGGGAATACTTCCGTTTTTAACACTTATCAGTGTGGGATTTTCGTTAATTCAGGGTTTTGGGTTTACCGCTTCGATGAATAATTCCTCTGGCCTGTTTATAACCAATGTTATAGTATTACTTTCAATAGAGATTGGGCTTTTTAGTGATCGCCTTTATTCCAAAAAGAATATCAAACCGTCAATAGTACTGGCAGGAAGTTTCATTTTTCTAATTGTAGCTGGAACGCTTTTATTAAAATTACCTAATGCAACGACACAAGGTATAACCTGGGTCGATGCCGCTTTTACCGCAACAAGTGCTGTCAGTGTTACTGGTTTAGCCATAAATGATACAGGAAAAAGTTTTACCTTTTTTGGCCACGTGGTTATTATGTTACTCATTCAGTTGGGCGGATTAAGTATGCTCGTTTTTACCTCGTTCTTTTCCTATTTTTTCAAAGGAAAAGCTTCTTACAGGGAAAATACTTATTTAGGTGATTTTCTTGGTTCTGATCAATTTACAGATCTCTTAGGTTTAGCCAGAAAAGTGGTTGTTTTTACGTTGGTCATGGAAAGTTTAGGGGCAATCATTATTTATTTTAGTTTGCCCGTTTTGCCCGAAGGTAACTCATTTCAAGAACGCCTTTTCTTTTCTTTCTTTCATGCCGTTTCTTCTTTTTGTAATGCGGGCTTTTCCCTTCTAGGAAATAATTTATACGATCCTCTCCTTCGTTTCAATTATGTCATTCATCTGGTAATTGGGTTTTTGCTCGTTTTTGGTGGCCTTGGCTACGCCATCCATTTTAATATTGCAGATTACTTAAAATTTAAATACTATCGATTAAAATTTGCTTTATCGACGGATAAATTTTTTAAAGAATATAATAGTGTAAGGTTAAGCCTTAACTCAAAAATGGTTCTTTATACTACAACTATCCTTATTCTTATAGGGTGGATATTTTTTCTAGTAGCAGAATGGAACCGCCCAACCTTACAGGAGCATACTTCCCTTTTTGGAAAATTGGTCGTTTCCTTTTTTGGATCTGTATCACCAAGGACTGCTGGCTTTAACACAGTAGATATGGCTGGTTTAAGTACCCCTGTAGTTTTTTTAACCATTATGTTAATGTGGGTTGGTGCGTCTCCTGCTTCAACAGGTGGTGGTATAAAAACAAGTACTTTCGCTGTAGCCGTTTTAAATATTTGGCATTCTTTGACAGGCAGACAAAAAATGCATTTTGCCCAAAGAGAAATAGAGCAATCTTCTGTAAACAGAGCCTTTGCTATTATTTCTTTATCACTAATTATCATTGGCTCTGCCATCATTGTGCTTAGCATACTTGAACCTACGATGTCCTTTTTATCCCTGGCTTTTGAGGTTTTTTCTGCCTATTCTACCGTAGGTCTTAGCTTGGGCGTAACGGCTGCTTTTTCTGATGCAGGTAAACTAGTGCTGATAATAGTTATGTTTGTTGGAAGAGTGGGTATCTTTTCCTTATTGTCGGGCCTTTTGGCTCACAGAGAACCACCAGCGTATGATTTCCCGGAAGATTCCATCCTAATAAATTAAAATTTATTCTTATGCCACTCAAAAAAGTTGAAAAATTTATGATTATCGGACTTGGAATTTTTGGTTCTGAGTTAGCTATAGATTTATCCAGAAAAGGTCAGCAGGTCATAGGCGTTGACTCTGATAGGGAGAGAGTTAACAGACTAAAAGATATTCTTGAAAATACATTTATTATAGATTCAACCAATCTGAAGGGTATGGGTACCTTACCTCTCATGGAAACTGACTGGGTAATCGTTGCCATAGGTGAAAATGAAGGTGCATCCTTAATGACTGTGGGTATTTTAAAGAGCCTGGGAGTAAATAAAATTATTTGTCGTTCTCTTTCAAAAACCCATGAGTATATTTTGGACGCAATGAACATTAATGATATTGTGCATCCTGAAAAGGAAGCAGCTCAACAACTTTCCCACAGGCTCACTTACAATCTTGGAAAGGAAATGTTGTTTATTGATAACGATCATTCTGTTACAGAAACCTTGATTCCATCCTGGATGGTTAATAAACAATTGGCAGAATTAGACATAAGAGGTAAATTTAAAGTAAATATTATTTCGGTTTTAAGAGATGAAAATGTGTCTAAAATTAAATCTAAAACAGTTATTGAAAAATTATGTAAAGGAGTAATTACTCCTGAATTTGTATTTTTGGAAGGCGATATTATTGTTACTTTTGGGAAAAATGACGATATTAAGGAAATGATGACCGCTAAGGTTTAATATGTTTTTATGGAAAAATTAGATGTTCTTAACCAGGTGGCAGATTTCCATCGTACGTTCAAACACCCATTGCCAGTTGACCCTGCGATTCCCTCAAAGGATCGTTGTCAACTTCGGATTTCTCTTCTTAAGGAAGAATTAACCGAATTGGAAGAAGCCATTCAGGCGGGTGATTTGGTGGCAGTGGCCGATGCTTTTTGCGATTTACAATATGTTCTGACAGGGGCTATCCTGGAATTCGGACTCGGCGACAAATTTAAGGAACTTTTCAATGAGGTTCAACGGTCTAATATGAGTAAATCTTGTGCTACCCTTGAAATAGCAGAGCAAACACAGGTTCACTACAAGGCAACAAAAGGAGTAGAAAGTGTCGTTGAATTATCAGAAGACCATTATTTAGTGTACAGAGCTGATGACAGAAAAACGCTCAAATCTATTCATTATTCACCTGCAGATTTAGCTGCTATTTTATTTGAAAAATAATACTTGTATGTTTAAAATACTTCCCACTTTGTTTGTTGCCATTTTATTGAGTTGTTCAAACTCTAATGGCCAGCCTGAACTTAAAAATAAGAATAGCCAGACAACGGAAATATTAAATTTTCTTTCCGACGATAAACTGATGGGGCGCAGAACCGGTGAACCAGGAAATAATGAAGCCGCTCAATATATTGCCGATAAACTTAAATCCTATGGTGTTTCTTTTGCTCCTGGCATGGATTCGTATTTTCAAAAAATTCCGTTTTCTGTGTTTAAACCAACGGAAAAATATAGCCTGGTTTTGAATAATGTTATTTTCGAACCCATTTCAGATTGTTTGATTTCAAGTGGTAAGGCGAATTTTGAAAATGTCCCCGTGGTTTTTGCCAAATATGGTCTTGTCAATGAAGAAACAGGCGTAAGTGACTATGAAGGACTGGATGTGGAGGGCAAAATTGTTATTGTTTTGCCAGGTGAACCTGACAATTCCCAGCAATCGGCCGTGATGAGAGCATCTAAAAAGAAAAGGGCATTAGCCATAAAACACAAAGCAGTGGCTTTACTTGAACTCTATCAGCTTAATACGCCATGGGCCTTTTTTACCAATTATTTTGGCAGAGAAACCCTCCAACTGGAAGATGCATCTGAAGGTAGCAAAGATCAACTCATTGTTGGTTGGGTAAAAGATAAAGGTGATCTTATTAAAAAGGAGTTGATCGCTGGAAAAGTTAAAATGACCGGTTCTGTTTCTGCAAGCGGAAGTACTTCCATTCCAAAACCTTCACAAAATGTCATCGGTGTTATCGAGGGATCAGATCCCATTCTTAAAAATGAATATTTAATGCTTTCCGCTCATTATGATCATGTTGGTACAGGAAAAAAAGGAGGGGTGTTTACTCAGGAAGATTCCATATTTAATGGCGCAAGGGATAATGCTATGGGAACCGCAGCAATTCTTCATGCCGCTGCAGCGCTGGCAAAAAAGAAACCTGAACGCTCTATCATCTTTTTAGCCGTTACAGGTGAAGAGGTAGGTTTGCTGGGAAGTAAATATTATGCCGAAAATCCCGTGATTCCTCTCAATAAAATAATATTTAATCTGAATACCGATGGGGCTGGGTACAATTCCACAAAACATATTTCAGTGATCGGTTGGGGAAGAACTGGGGTTGATAGCCTCATTTCTCAGGCAACCAGAAAAGTGGGACTGGATGTTTTTAAAAATCCAGCCGCTGAACAAAATCTTTTCGATAGGTCAGATAATGTCTCTTTCGCCGCAAAAGGTGTCCCCGCGCTTACTTTTTCACCAGGTTTCGATGCTTTCGATGAAGAAATTGCAAAATATTATCATCAAGTAGGTGATGAAGCTGATACAGTGGATAAAGCTTATTTGTTGAAGTTTTCTCAGTCCCTGGCTTATCTTGCCAGGCTTATAGCGGATAATCAGGCTTTGCCAAAATGGGTGAAAGGTGATAAATATGAAGAAGCTGGTCTTAAACTCTACCGGAATTAGTAGATAAATCAATGGATGCAAATATTACTTCTTCGGCTCGGTATCATAATACGGGTATTGCAGCTATTGCCCTGGCTGCCATTCTTTGGAGTACAGGTGGCTTGTTCATTAAGTGGATTAGTTTACCGCCGATAGCTATCCTTACCTATAGAGCTTTTTTTGCAGCGTTGCTTTTTTTAATTGTTTTTAAGAAGAAAGTCCTCGTTTTAACGCCTAAAATACTTCTTGTATCTTTTTTCTATGCTTTTTTGGTTGGAACTTTCGTTTTTGCAACGAAATTGACTACCGCGGCCAATGCCATTTTTTTGCAATATACAGCTCCTTTGTACCTGATTATTCTTGAGCCTTGGCTCTTCAAATATAAGTTGTCTCTCCAAAATGGATTAACCGCCGTTTTCTGTATGCTGGGTATGGGTCTCTTCTTTTTGGATGAATTTTCTTTAGGGGGGCTTTTGGGTAATCTTTTAGCTCTGTTTTCAGGTGTCGCCCTTGCAGCAATGATGTTGGCTCAAAGGAATAACCCCCAACAGCATCATGAAGCTTCAATATTTTGGGGTAATCTTTGGGTCGTCATTATTGGATTTACCTTTACAGTGAACGCGCCTTTTCCAACCGTGAACGATTGGTTCATGCTCTCTTTTTTGGGCTTTATTCAAATTGGACTGGGATATATGCTTTTTACCTTTGGTTTAAAAAGGGTTTCAGCCCTGGAAAGTTCTCTTGTAGCTATGCTGGAGCCTATCCTTAATCCGGTTTGGGTAATGATTGGCTTTGGTGAAATGCCAGGTTTCTTTGCCATTGTGGGCGCTGTGATAATTATTTTCGCCCTGGTTTTTAGAACGGTTTATACAACTTATGTGAAAATATAAAATATTTTTTTAATATGTTTGTGAGTAAGGTTAATTTTGCTTACTTTCGTATCAATTTGTATTTCACATCTAATGAATGAAGTATAAATGGGTAATCTAAAATAATGAGTAAGGGGCTTCAATTCATGAAGCCCCTCTTTTTTTAAAAGGGAAGGGGAGTACCTTCCGTCTCTGTTTTTTTCCTAAAAGCGGATTGTAATTTTTCCAATACAGGTAAATTAGATCGGTTTGTGATCTCCCGTCCATCAATGTTGTTAACTCTGGTTAATTCTCCCATAGTGCCTGTACAAAAAACTTCATCTGCACTATAAAATTCTGTGACTGACAAATTTTTCTCTTTAAACGGAATACCCAAATCTTTGCATATATCAATAACATGGGCACGCGTAATGCCTGGAAGGCAATTATCGGCAAATGGAGTTAATACTTCCCCTTTTCGAATCATGAAGACGTTAACGCTGTTTGCCTCCGACACGAATCCATGCTGATCTAACATTAAGCCTTCATCAACCCCGGCGAAATTAGCTTCAATTTTAGCTAATATATTATTTAGCAGGTTATTGTGATGAATTTTTGAGTCAAGAAAGAGGGGAGAATTTCTTCTTATTGCCGTAGTTACCATTTTTATATCGGGTGGAAAAACGGGCGGCTTCCACTCTGCTAAAACAATGAGCGTGCAACCTTTGGTGTTTAACCTTGGATCCATTCCGGAAGTGATTTTCTCGCCTCTGGATAATGTTAATCTTATATGTGCGTTGTCTCGCATTTCATTGGCCTCCAGTGTTTTAAAAATAGCATTTTGGATAAATTCCTTAGATGGTACTTGTTTGAAATCTAACGCGTGCGCAGATAACGACATTCTCTCCAAATGTTTTTCAAGGCTAAATATCCGGCCTGAATATACTCTTAATCCTTCCCATACCGCATCGCCTCCCTGCACAGAACTATCAAAAACTGATACCTTTGCTTCAGATCTGGGGTATAACTTATCGCCAACGTAAATTAAAATGTTCTCATTGGCCGTGTTATATGTTTGTAACATAAAATGTTCTTTTAATAGATTTAGGAAACTTTTAAACTTTTTTCTATCAACTCAGCGTAAAATGGGGCACACTCTAACGCCAATGGCTCCAGATGAGGGGGTAAAATGGTTTCTTTTTCAATATAGGGTTTAAAACCGTCCGATCGATGAACTTCTGCATACCAGTGAGGTGCCCATATTCCATCATATTCCTTCGGACCCGCTGACCATTGTAGCATCGATGGGGAATAAGGTATATTACATAAATGACATATTTTTTCCAGCATTGCCGACGGATTTAATAGTAAGTCTCTGGCATCCACAATAGCGGTTAAAGCATTATTATCTTTCAAATAATGATATAATTTTTGTTGTAGCGCAACACCTATATCTTCAATGCCTGGATTAGGTATAACTTTGGCATAAGACGCTATGATTTCCCTCGGATTCCTTATCAACAGAATATTTAAGGTTTTAGTCATAAAACTCCAGTCTATGTCAATTAAATGGTGGGTCATCTGTTTGAAAAATAATATATTCTTTTCAGCAGGGCCTAGAATGATATCATTAATAACATCAGATCCATTATTTAGCTGACAGGCTATGATTTGGTCTTTAACAGGATGGATTGCCTCTGTGGGTGTCCGCAATAAATAATGGGCATATAAAGGCTCGTCAAATGCTTGAACATCAGGTCTTTCTCCAAATGAATACATAAATGCTGTACTCACATTCCTTGGACTGGACCAAACATTCAATCGGGTTGGATTTGGAATCATTCAATTTTTTTTCGAATATAGGTTGAATTTTTCATTTTAAAATATCCATTTCCCTAAAATATTGTTGATAGCTTTACTATTTTCATTTTGGTACTGTTTTTTATTATATTCAACAATCTAATTTCTGACTTGTGGCTCGATTTTTTTTTATCTGCATTTTGATGAGTTGTTTACAGAGCAGTCATAAAGTATTGTTCGCGGGAAATAAGCCATTAGAGGGCTTATTTCCTGGGTTTGTTTTGACGCTGAATGGTTATCAACTTACTGGAAAAATTGGGGACATTATGGAAATGAATGGAAATCATTCGGTCATTTTTATGAATGATTTTGGTTCCATATACAGTTATCACCCAAGGATGATCAGTGGTTTTTATATGAAAACAGAAACAAATTCTTATTTTTATGAAAGTAAGTATGACGGTAAAAACTGGTTATATCTTCAACTCTTATTTCGAGAAAAAGGCGTTTCTTTTTATCAAATGCCGGTGGATAGAATTCAATGGATATACGATAAAGGTATATCAAGACCTTTCTCTTATCCAGTGATAGAATATTTTCTGGATGTATCCAGTTTTGGTAATCCAATAAAATTGACAAAGGCAACTTATAGAAAAAAACTTATGATACTGTTTAAAAAAAGAAATCCTGATTTAGCCTCAAAAATAGGTAAACCAGGGTATCGATTTCAAAATTTGCCGGAAATAATAAGACAATTCACAAAAAGCATACTTGACAAGGAAGCGATATTACTTTAATATTCTTTATACCGGGTCTTCACTGGTTTCCTGGTAAAATGTTGCATCTGTATGCATAAAATGTAGCAGTATTGCCACGGCAAAAGGATTATTTCCCTTTCCAATACCACAATTTTGAACGAGGTCCTTTTGAGGTAAGTAATGCAGATAATAGCCATATTCAGAGACTAGTGCTATGGTATCTTTTTTTATTTGTTCTGCAAAATCTATTAGATCAAATCGGGATAATCCCTGAAAAAGAAGCCAATTCATCAATAATGACATAGCCCCTCTGCATGGCTTTTCTATTTGCGTAACATCGGCATACAGAGAATTGGAGGCTAGTTTATAAACGTCGGGTTTTTCAAAATTTAAACGCAAAGCACCCAACATGGCCTCTGCTTGTTCCTGAACTGGAATGCCAGCAAGTAAAGGCAGCAAGCCTCCAATGGATCCCGAGAGCGGGAGTTCTTTAGTGATTAAATCATATCCGCGATAGATACCATATTCTTCGTCCCATAATTGTTCATTCATACTATAAAGAGCCAGTTCATTCCACTGAATGATCTCACTCACATTTTTCCTGATAAATTTCCCCATAGCTATTAAGGCTTCATTGGACCAACAAAGTAATGTATTGACCACAGGGTCTTTCATAGCCCATTCTTTTTCAGGCTTTTGAGAGGAAATTAAAAGATCTTTTTGTTTATTAAAAAGGGCGGTTGAAATATCAACCTCTGTAGATTGAGTCCTTTTTTTCCATGCATTGAGAGATTCATCCCACGAACATGACTCAGGCAGAAGGGATTCAACAGGGTGTAATATGGAAACAAGTCCATCTTCCTCGATATCTCTGTGCTCGTACCAATAGAGGTGAGAATGAACCAATTTTTCAAAATATTTCTTGATGAACGTTCGGGCTAATTTTTTATCCTCTATTTCCTGGACATATTGCCATATAATACCAGCATGTATGGGGGCCTGTATAAAAGGGGTGTCAATACCCTTTATAGATAAGGCCATTCGCCCATCCTCCTGTTGACTTTCAAACAATGTATCTAATATGCTTCCAGCCTTTTCTAAAGGGAGTTTAGAGCCGCCAAGTAAAAAGAAGAAAGAGGCGAAATAAGGCTCCGCTTTAAATACAAGTAATTGATCATCTGATAGTTCAATGGAAGATTGAAATAATTTGCCTGCTGCATTCATAGGTCCGTTTTCTTCATAGTATCGTAAAAACTCAAAGGTATAGATATTTTTTATAATATAATCAAATTAATTATATTTTATATTCTTTATTTAGCTATTTTTAAGCTGTTTAAATTCATCAAATTAATCAATATGGTTTCTATTCGCTGGGGTATTATAGCCCCGGGAAGGATAGCAAATAAGTTTGCTTCCGATTTTTCATTGATTCATAATCATGCTATTACCTCTGTTGCCAGTACCAACATTGAGCGCGCAAAGTTATTCGCAGATAAATATAAGCTGTCCTCATTTTATGGAGACTACATGGAGATGTTGGCTAAAGAAAAGCTCGATATTGTGTACATCGCTTCGCCTCATTCCTTTCATTTTGAGCAGGCAAAAATGTGCCTGAATATGGGGGTTTCCGTTCTTTGTGAAAAGCCGGTAACCATTCATTCTGCGCAGTTAAAAATCCTGTTATCTCTGGCAGCAGAAAAGGGATTGTTCTTCATGGAGGCACTTTGGACCGTTTTTCTACCTACTTATACCCAAATTTTTGAACGGATAAAGAATGGCGATATTGGATCCATTATTGGTGTCAAAGCTGACTTTGGCTTTCAAATGCCCTTCGATCCGGAAAGCAGGCTTTTTAATCCTTCCTTAGGCGGAGGCAGTTTACTTGATATTGGTATTTATCCTCTTTTATTAGCTACTTTATGCCTCGGGTATCCAGAAGAAATTAAAGCCTTGGCCTCACTGACAGAATTAAAAGTCGATGATGAAATGATGGCGGTCTTGAAATATAAAAAGAGGGGTTTAGCTCAGATTCAATCGACCATACGTGCCAATACTCCAACGGAGGCTTATATTTTTGGTGAAAATGGGAGCATTTTTGTGCCAAACAGATGGATAGACAGCCAAAAATTTCATGTATTAAAATCAAATGGGGAAGAAGATGTAATTCATTCTACTTGGGAGGGTTTTGGATACCAATTCCAAATTTTAGCAGTTGAAAAATGTTTAGCGCAAGGTTTATTGGAAAGCCCTTTGGTTCCACATGCCTTAAGTCTTCAACTGATGAATCAAATGGATGAAATAAGAAAACAAACGGGCATTACTTATCTTGAAGATAGGCTCAATTACGAATAATTCCCTTTAATTTTTTACCATAATTCGTTGGATAATAGTATTTTATTATTTTGATCGCGAATTTCAAATGTTATGGCAGGCTTGCTCCAGTCTATGTGGAGTAAGCCGAAATTTAAACTGACAATTAATTCTCCTACGCGGTATTTATTAGGTTCTTCCCTATATTCTCTCCATGTATGGGTCAGTCCGCTACTGGTAATTTCGGGCAGGTCAAGATTCCCAGACTTTATTCTGCTATATTCTGCAATGTGTCTGTCCCCACTTAAAATAAGGGGATTTTTTGGTCTAGTTTCAGTTATTAAATCCAATAAACGTTTTCTTGCCAAAGGAAAATTAGCCCATTTTTCAAACCCTTGTTCCTCGGAGATAACCTGGATACCATTTGCAATAATATGAAAATCAGCTTCACTGTTGGTTAACTCCTTTTTTAACCAGGCCCACTGTTCTTCTCCTAAAATATCTCCTGTTTGATTTATTTCATACCTTTTTCCTTCCATTTTACTTGATTCCAAAGCGTCCCTAAAATATCTGGAGTCAACTAACAGTAGTTTTATTTTTTGCCCTTTTGGCCCAAAGGTATAGGATTGATAAGCCCCCTCGTGGTTCCAGACGGGTGCATCTCTCGGTACATCCAGAAAATCGAGCATTAACTTTTTACTTTCCCGCTTATAAATATATTCTTTACCCCCATCATTTACTCCGTAGTCATGGTCATCCCAAATACCCGTTATTTGCGTTTTTTTTCTGAAATTTCGGTAATCTGTTCCATTTTTTTGTTTCAGATATTTCTCGTTTAATACGTTCATATCCTCACTGTCGCCATAGATATTATCACCTGTCCAGATCCAAACATCGGGTTGATTTTGTGTTATCGCTTTCCAAATGTCTTGAGGAAGATCCTGCTGGTTACAAGAACCAAAGGCTATGGTGGTAATGGGGCGTTTAGTATTCCATTTTTGACCTTCATACAGCTCTTCTTTCCCCGAAGCTGCATTTTTTGACATTTGGCAGCCTGATAGAAACACAAAAGTAAAGAGTAGGAAATACAGCGTTTTCATGTCTTAATATTTTTTCAAAGATAGCATTAAATGTAGTCAAAGATTGGAATTTTACCCTAAACTTGGATTTTAATGCGTTTTTTTAAGCCAAAATTTAAATGGGTTAAATGTAAAATAATAATATTATAATTACGTAATTTTTATTAAATTAGAAATATAATACTTATTTTAGGGGGAAGGTAAGGCAAATTAGCATTAATTTTTTTAAATGCTTAATGTTAGCCTTCGTAAAAGTGTATTTAAAGACAGGCTGATAAAACTCACCTAAAATGGAAATTATGTTGCATAAAACTTTTTAAAAAGGTAGATTTACGTATCGATTTGCCCTTTCCTTCATATACCAAATTTTAAAAAACTTTATTAATCCTTTCACCTCATCAGGGAATGGGCTCATTATAATTATGGAGAATAGCAAAATTAAACCTGTCATTTCGAAAGGGCTTTATACGCCGCAATTGGAAAGTGATGCCTGTGGTACCGGACTTATCGCCAATCTTAAGGGAAATAAGTCTCACGAATTAATAGATCAGGCCCTACAAATGCTCGAAAATATGGAGCATCGGGGTGCTTGTGGTTGTGAACCAAATACGGGCGATGGCGCAGGTATTTTAATTCAAATACCTCATTTGTTTTTTCATGCTAAGGCAAAAGAACTTGGTTTTTCCTTACCCGATATGGGTTTATATGGTGTTGGAATGATTTTTTTTCCTACAGATCGCGTGTTAAGGGAACAATGTCGCGTTCTTTTAAATGATTATATCGATGAATGTGATTTTGAATTAATAGGTTATCGTGACGTGCCGACACAAAATGAATCCCTCGGGGCCTCTGCCTTAATGGTGGAACCTAAGATTGAACAAGTGTTTGTAAAACCTAAATCTTCTTTGGATAAAAAATCTTTGGAAAGGAAGTTATATATACTGAGAAAATTTGCCACCCACAATATTTATCACACCTATCCTCAGGCCAAAGATCATTTTTATGTTCTTTCTTTTTCCTATAAAACCATTATATACAAAGGTCAGCTAACTACCTATCAATTAAAACCATATTTTCTCGATTTGCAGGACGAACTTTGCACATCGGCTATTGCTCTTATACATTCCAGATTTTCTACCAACACAGTGCCAAAATGGAAATTAGCTCAGCCATTTCGGTACATAGCACATAATGGTGAAATTAATACCATCACAGGTAATATTAACTGGTGGAGGTCAAAGGAAAAGGAGCTCGTGGCGGCTATTTTTACACCAGATGAACTGGAAAAACTTAAACCTATTTGCGGGGAAAGCCTATCCGATTCCGGCAATTTTGATAATGTTTTAGAGTATATTGTTCTTTCAGGATTCTCTCTGCCGCATGCTTTGATGATGATGATTCCGGAGGCCTGGGAAGAAGCCGATAGAATGAAAGACGAAAAAAGAGCCTTTTATGAGTATCACAGAACGCTCTCTGAACCCTGGGATGGTCCCGCTTCTATCTGTTTTACTGACGGTATTGTGGTAGGTGCAACCCTCGATAGAAATGGTTTACGCCCTTCCCGATACTGTTTGTTAGATGATAGCACACTCATCGTGGCTTCTGAAGCTGGTGCCTTGCCTGTCGATCAGAGTAAGGTGGTCTTAAAGGGTAGATTACAACCTGGAAAAATGCTTATCGCTGACTTAGATGAACACAGGGTAGTTGGCGATGAAGAATTGAAAAAAATTATATGTGAGCGTTTTCCTTATCGCCAGTGGCTAAATGATCATAAAATTAATCTGAAAGATCTCCCTCTTAATTCTACGGTTTCCTATCTGCAGGACGAGAAGACTTTATTGAGAAATCAACATCTGCATGGGTATTCAAAGGAAGACATCAGTGTTCTTATGTTGCCTATGATGATTGACGGGCAGGAACCTCTTGGTTCTATGGGTATTGACACTCCGCTGGCTGTGCTTTCTCATCATTCTCAACATTTGTCAAACTATTTCAAACAATTATTCGCTCAGGTAACTAACCCGCCAATCGATCCTATCAGAGAAAGGTCAGTGATGTCCATTTTTGCTATGTTGGGTGGTGCGCCAAATCACATGAACCTGACGCCGGAAAGGGCAAATTTTATACATTTGGAAAGTCCCATTCTTTCGAATGCAGAGCTAACGAAAATAAGAGATATTTCTGTAGGTCCATTTAAATCGGGCGTGGTTCATCTTGTTTTTAAAGCGGACGGACAAGCAGGACGATTGAAAGCGGCCATAGACCATATTTGTGCCGTAGCGGAAGATATGGTTAGAAATGGATTTACTATTTTAATTTTATCCGACAGAAATGCCGATGCTTTTCAAGCGCCAATTCCTTCCCTGCTTGCCGTAGGTGCTATTCATCATCATTTGGTTAAAGAAGGCTTAAGAGGTTCAACTTCCCTGGTGTTAGAAGTTGGCGATACGCGCGAAGTTCACCATTTTGCCACCCTCTTGGGTTATGGTGCCTCAGCAATAAATCCATATCTATCTTTCGCTACCATAGCTGAATTGTTAAATAAAGGCAGAGTAAAGATTGATTTGACTCTGGACAAAGCAATCTACACCTATAAAAAATCAATAGATAAAGGCATATTGAAAATTATGTCTAAAATTGGGATTTCTACCCTTCAGTCCTATCAGGGTGCGCAAATATTTGAAGCGCTGGGTTTAGCAACCGAGGTGGTCGATAAATGTTTTAAAGGGACTATCTCCAGGATTGAAGGTATTGGTTTTGATGGTATTGCGCAGGAAATTCTAGAGCGCCAACACAAAGCTTATCCTACCCAGGGTGGACATGACACTCAATTAGACGTTGGTGGTGTTTATCAGTGGAAAGTTAAAGGAGAGGCCCATCTTTTTAATCCGCAATCTATTCATTATTTGCAAATCGCTGCCAGAAATAATGATCAAGCAGCTTATAATAAGTATGCGGAAGTAATAAATGAACAGAGTGTTCAGGCGTTAACTCTAAGAGGATTACTCACTTTTCGACGAGGTAATCCAATACCCATTGAAGAAGTTGAACCTGTTGAAAATATCCTGAAAAGATTTGCTACTGGTGCCATGTCTTTTGGTTCCATTTCCCATGAGGCGCACGCAACGCTCGCTATTGCAATGAACAGAATAGGGGGGAAAAGCAATTCCGGTGAAGGAGGTGAGGATGAAATCCGCTTTCAACCAAAAGAAAATGGCGATTGGGAGCGTTCCGCTATAAAACAAGTGGCGTCGGGTCGATTTGGCGTTACAAGTTATTATTTGGCCAATGCCGATGAATTACAAATTAAAATGGCTCAAGGCGCTAAACCTGGTGAAGGTGGACAGCTGCCAGGTCATAAAGTGGATGACTGGATTGGTAGAGTAAGGCATTCAACACCTGGCGTTGGCCTTATTTCCCCGCCTCCTCATCATGATATCTATTCTATTGAAGATTTGGCTCAATTGATTTTTGATTTGAAAAATGCAAATCCTTCTGCACGAATTAATGTTAAATTAGTGTCAAAAGCAGGGGTAGGTATTATTGCGTCTGGTGTTGCTAAAGCTCATGCCGATGCCATTCTCATCTCAGGGCATGACGGTGGTACAGGGGCTTCTCCGTTAACCTCCGTAAGGCATGCCGGCCTTCCGTGGGAACTCGGCCTGGCCGAATCTCACCAAACTTTAGTGAAAAATAAACTGAGAGATAGGGTAGTTCTGCAAACCGATGGTCAATTACGGACGGGAAGAGATATTGTTATGGCCACGCTCTTAGGAGCGGAAGAGTGGGGGGTTGCTACAGCTGCATTGGTAGTGGAAGGATGTATTTTAATGCGTAAATGTCATGTTAACACCTGCCCGGTTGGCATCGCTACCCAAGATCCTGAACTTAGAAGCAGATTTACAGGGAAACCGGAACATGTGATTCAGTTTTTTCATTTCCTGGCCAATGATGTTCGCGAGATTATGGCTGAACTCGGATTTAGAACTATCAATGAAATGGTAGGGAAAGTAGAAATGCTGAAACTGAAAAAGGATATTCAACACTGGAAATATAAACACCTCGATCTAAGTCCTATTTTGTACAAAGAACCCGCAGATGAATCGGTAGGTCAGTATAAAATGGTTCAACAAGATCATGGTATGACTGATGTACTGGATCATGCTTTGATAAAAGCAGCCCTGCCAGCTTTAGAAAATGCACAAAAGGTCCAGGCCAGTTTTAATATAAGAAATATTGACAGAGCAACAGGGACCATGCTTTCGTACGAAATTTCTAAACGATTTAAAGCAGAAGGTTTACCTGAAGGTACCATTCAATACACTTTTAATGGTTCGGCAGGACAAAGTTTTGGTGCTTTTGGAGCAAAAGGCATTCACTTTAGACTGGAAGGGGAAGCTAACGATTATTTTGGAAAAGGCTTGTCAGGAGGAAGATTAGTGGTTGTGCCAGCTAAAGAGGCGACCTTCATAGCACGGGATAATATTATCATTGGTAACGTTGCATTTTATGGTGCAACTTCCGGAGAATCGTATATAAATGGTTGTGCCGGGGAACGTTTTGGGGTAAGAAACTCTGGAGTCACTGCCGTGGTAGAGGGCATTGGTGACCACGGTTGTGAATATATGACCGGGGGTGTAGTCGTTGTACTAGGTGAAACGGGCGAGAATTTTGCCGCTGGTATGAGCGGAGGTGTCGCCTACGTTTACGATAAAGAGGATACTTTCTCTCCCCGATTGAATAGGGAAATGGTAGAGCTTGAGATGCTGGAAGATGACGATTTAGATATCTTAAAGCAACTGATTCTTAATCATTATTTTTATACCAAATCTCCTTTTGCAGGAGTGCTCTTGGATAACTGGTCAACAGAATTACTTCATTTTAAGAAGGTTATGCCTGCTGATTATAAAAAAGTACTGTTGAATCGGAACAAAAAATTACAATTGTTAGTTACGCCGGTAAATGCCGGATAATCAAACTTCTATAAAGATAAGGTTATGGCAGATCCTAAAGGATTCTTAACATTCAAAAGAGAACTTCCTTCATCACGGGAGGTTAATGTTCGATTATCAGATTATCGGGAAATTTATGATGAGTTTCCCGTGGAAAAAACCAAACAACAGGCCGCCCGCTGCATGGATTGTGGCGTTCCGTTCTGTCACTCGGGCTGTCCTTTGGGAAATGTAATTCCTGAATTTAATGACGCTGTTTATCGGGAAGAATGGCAAGAGGCGTTCCAGATTTTGTCGGAAACCAATAATTTTCCTGAATTTACAGGCCGAATTTGTCCGGCTCCTTGTGAAGCTGCCTGTGTCCTGGGTATAAATCAACCTCCCGTAGCTATTGAGCATATTGAAAAAACCATCATCGAAATGGCTTTCGAAAAAGGTTTCCTAAGACCTAAAGCGCCTACCATTAGAACAGGTAAAAAAGTAGCCGTCATTGGTTCCGGTCCGGCAGGACTTTCCGCCGCAGCAGAGTTAAATAAATATGGGCATAGTGTAACCGTTTTTGAACGTAAAGATCGTATTGGCGGCCTGCTAAGATATGGTATCCCTGATTTTAAATTGGAAAAATGGGTATTGGAACGCCGTATAGGCCTGATGGAAGCGGAAGGTATTCGCTTCAAAACAAATGTAAATGTCGGGGTTGATTTGTCTGTTGATCAGTTGAAAAATGATTTTGATGCCATCGTTTTAACTGGAGGATCTACCATTCCAAGGGATCTTCCCATTCCAGGGAGAGAAGGAAAAGGCGTTTACCCAGCTATGCAGTTTTTAGAGCAAAATAATCGACGTGTCGCTGGTGACTTTATTCCTGAATCTGATGCTATTCGCGCAACCGATAAACATGTGGTCGTCATTGGTGGTGGAGATACTGGCGCCGATTGTGTGGGTACATCCAATAGACATAAAGCGAAATCTGTAACCCAATTGGAGGTGTTGGTAAAACCTTCATTAACCAGAACACCTGACTCATGGCCAAATTGGCCACTTATTCTTAGAACAAGTTCTTCTCACGAGGAAGGATGCGACAGGGAATGGTCTGTTCTTACCGAATCATTTGAAGTGAATGAGAAAGGGGAGGTGTCAGCTATCCATCTTATTGATGTGGAATGGGCTTTTATTTCCACTGAAAACAGATATGGATTTTCAAAAATAGCAGGTTCTGAGAGAACAATACCCTGTGACCTTGCTTTACTTGCCATCGGATTTGTTCATCCTCAACACGATGGTTTATTGCAACAATTAGGCGTTGCTCTTGATGAAAAAGGTAATGTTAAGGCTTCTGATTTTAAAACCTCTGTCGATGGCGTATTTGCCGCCGGTGATGTTCGCCGTGGACAATCTTTAGTTGTTTGGGCCATCGCGGAAGGAAGAGATGCAGCAAAGGAAGTACATATCTTTCTTGACTGTGAAGCTTAAAAAAATATAGGGCATCCTAATTTATAAGACACTATTTTCAGGAATCTTTCCTTTCACCCCTTTAAAATAGTTCCATATAAATTGCATGTCCTTTTCCATATCATCAGTAGGGTAAAATGGCTCGCTGATGACCACTTTTTTGTCTCCAAAATTAAACTGAACCATGACAATGGGAACTTTCGCTCCCTTTGCTATATAGTAAAACCCTGTCTTGAATTTTTCAACCTTTTTCCTCGTTCCTTCTGGTGACATGGCTACGGCAAATTTGTCGTGAATATTAAAAATATTTATCATGCTATCGACCATATTTGTTCTCTCCGTTCTATTGACAGGATACCCTCCGAGGGCATAGAAAATAAATCCCAAGGGTCCTTTAAAAAGAGATTCCTTCCCAATAAATCTGATGTCTTTTCTTAGTATAGAACGAAGTACTAAGCCTATGGGGAAATCCCACCAGGATGTATGAGGCGCTGCGATGACCAGATATTTTTTAATATCATCTGGAAAATCTCCAATTATTTTAAATTTCGCTACAGTGAAAAATAAAAATTTGGATAATAGTCGGAACATAAGGATAGATTTAGAAAATTAACTCTTGAATGTAAATCAAAATCTCTTTATTTTCTTAAAAAACCTTAGAAATTCCTCCAATAATAAATTGTACCCCTATGGACATTACTATAAATCCCATAATTCTGGATAGCGCACGAAGTCCAGCCTCACCTAAAATTTGATATAGCAATGGGGCAAATCGTAAAATAAGATAAACAATGACGGCCATAGTGAAAATTACGGCAACAATGGTACCTTTTTGCCACCAAAGTGGATATTCGTCGAAATAAGTTATAAGTAAAGATATAGACCCGGGGCCGGAAAGGAGAGGCATAGCTAAAGGGGCAAAGGAAATATCTTCCTTATGTAGGGCTTCCTCTGCTACTTTTTTTGATGTCGCGTCATTCTTAGAAATATTTCCCGTAAGTAGGGTATAACCTGAACTCATGATAACCAATCCTCCGGCAATACGCATTGAACCAATACTGATGCCGAAAAATCCTAAAATCCAGGTGCCTGCCAGAAAAAATAAGCTTAAAATTAGAAAAAAGTATAAACTGGTGAGTCTGGAAGTTCTGTTTCGTTCTTTTTGCGAATATTCGGGCGTCATGGCTAAGTAAACAGGAACAGCCCCCAATGGATTTACTATGGAAAATATAGATGCCAGCGTGGCTATATATAACTCAATCATGATGTACTCTTTTACTTAAAACGCTTTTTATCTCTAAAGTCACTTTTCTTACCCATTAACCCTGACCTTAGAGGGGTCACATGTATCTAGCTATTATGCCCCTGTCGGCACAAATTCCCCCATATACCCTTTAGTCCCTGGCGGCACAAATTTCCCTAATAATTATTGACCTTCCTCCAGCGTTAACTTTAGTTTTATTTTTTTCTGATTTCTCAGAAGTTCGAGTTCCACAACGTCCCCAACTTTATGTTTTTCCAAAAAAAGATATAAATCACCATTGTTTTTAATGGGTTCATTATCAATCCCGACCAAAATATCTCCAAGGATGATTTCTCCGTATCGATTTCTTCTGGTGGGTTGAAGGCCACTTTTCTCAGCGTTACTTCCAGCTGGAACATTTAAAACCAGAGGACCCTGTAAACCATAACGAGCCACTATGTTATTACTTGCCAGTTCCACCCCAATGGTTGGCCGTTGAATTTTGCCATACCTGATCAACTCAGGTACCACCCAGCGAACGGCATCTATAGGAATGGAGAAGCCAATACCAGCGGAGGCACCAGATGGGCTATATATTGCTGTATTTACACCTATTAACTTACCTCCGGAATCGAGTAGGGGCCCACCTGAATTACCAGGATTAATGGCAGCGTCAGTTTGTATGGCATCTCTGATAGGGACGCCTGCCCGTGACTGTATTTCTCTGCCGAGGGCACTTACCACACCTGTAGTTAAGGTTTGGTCAAGACCAAAGGGATTACCAATAGCAAAAACGGATTGACCAACTCTTAAATTTTCGGAAATCCCAACGGGTATAGGGTAAAGCACAGAAATAGGGGCTTTGATTTTTAATACGGCTAAATCTTTTTCAGGCGCAACCCCTATAAGTTCTGCCGGCCAGTTGGATTGATCTGCTAAAGTTACTGAAGCTTTGTCAGCACCTTCAATCACATGATAATTGGTAACAATATGTCCCATTTTATCCCAGATAAATCCTGATCCCGTCCCACTTTTTATCTCAGAAACATCCCTGGTCCAGAAATTTTCACGAATATTCGTCGTGGTAATAAAACAGACGCCTGGTGCAGCTTTTTCAAATAACTGAATGGTTGATAATTCTCCGGAGGTTAACATTGTGATGCTGTTATCCGGGGAAGCAGGTGCCTCACTATTGGTTGATGCACCTTTTTCCATCCATGCGGCCCCTCCAAGGAAAGCCAGAATAATTAGAGAAATACCGGCAATAACTTGCCAAATGGAAGACGTAATGCGAGCCATCTTTTTCTTTTTTATTAAGTTTTTCTTTCTTTTTTCTTTGCAGCAGGAAATAAAATATTATTTAAAATGAGTCGGTAGCCCGGGGAATTTGGGTGAAGACTCAAATCAGTTTCAGGGTCATTGACATGATGGCGATAATCTTCAGGGTCGTGCCCACCATAAAATGTCCAGAAACCTTGTCCAAATATGCCATGAATATATCTTGCTTCCTGAAAGGGTTTGTTATCTCCCAGAATTAAAACATTCGACTTGATATTTTCCTGATTGAATGCCGTGGTTTGACCCATAAATCCTTTTACTAAACGAGTGTGATTTTGGGTCAGCATGGTAGGGATGGGATCCCATTTTGCTGAAAATTCAAACAGATTGAAGTAGTCCTGTTCTGCAGGCATAGGTCTTTCTGGAGCCACATCAATGGAAGAGTATTCGTATTCCATAGGATTTTGCGAGAGCTGGAATTGACTGAAAGCAAAAGTATTATCAAAGTTCAATTTTGATTGTGCCTGGGGATCTGCTTTGTCTCCGTCATACATATAATCGCAGATATCTACGCCCTCAGCGGCTAAAGCAATATCATAAGTATCTGTTGCTGAGCACATGGCAAACATAAAACCTCCACCTCCAACAAATTCTCTGATTTTTTTAACTACCTGAAGTTTCATTTGTGAAACCTTGGTAAAACCTAATTCATCGGCAAGTTCCTCCATTCTGCGTTGGTTTTCTCTATACCAGGGAAAGGCGGAATACGTTCGATAAAATTTCCCATACTGACCAGTGAAATCCTCATGATGTAAATGCAGCCAGTCGTAGGTAGCCAGTTTGCCTTGCACTACTTCCTTATCATAAATGGTTTCATAAGGAATTTCGGCGTAGGTGAGAACCATAGTTACGGCGTCATCCCAAGGTTGAATTTTTTCACCAGAGGTTTTAAATTCAGGGGTATAAACGGCAATTTTGGGTGCTTTTTCCAGTTTAATGGCATCCATATTTTTTTCTGGATTAGCAATTTCAGCCAAAAGGTTATCAAAAGCAGCATCGGACAGCGTTTCAAAACTCACACCTCTCGTTTTACATTCTTTTTCAAACGTGGCGCTATAGGGAAAAGCGAAACTTCCACCTCTATAATTCAATAACCACCAGCCTTCTTGCCCAGACTCCAATACCCAATAAGTAACGCCATAAGCTTTTAAGTGGTCTTTTTGGCTCTCAAAATCCATAGGTAATAAAAGATAAGAGGCTTTTATTTGAATGGAAATCAAAAGTAGAAAAGAAATAAATAGACCCTTAATGGTCAGTTGGATATTCATATTTGTCCTTTTACTTAACATTGATAATTTCATATACAACAAAATAAGGTTTTTTGTGGTTCAAACCGTACATTTATCGTCGTAAAAAAAAATAAATGCAACAGCTGGTTTTTGAATATAGTGGTTGGTATATCCTTATATGTTTGTTGGTCGCCCTCACTGCCGCTCTCTTTCTTTATTTTCGAACAAATGAAATTCCGGAAAGTTATAAATTCTGGAAGTACGGTTTGGCATTTCTTCGTTTTATTTCCGTATTCACCATCGCACTACTCCTTTTATCACCACTGTGGCGAAGGAACATAACAAAACTTCAGAAACCCATTTTGGTAATCGCCCAGGATGCTTCCACTTCTGTAGGTGATTTTCTCGAGAAAAAAGACCCTGATTATATATCACAGCTAAATGATATGGTTGATAATCTGAAAAATGATTATCAGGTGGAAACCTTCTCTTTTGGTGAAAAAATATTAAATGGGTTACCCGATAAATTTTCAGACAGAGTAACAAATATTAGTGATCTATTGGAGGATTTGTCCACACGTTTTGAAGGTAGCAAATTGGGTGGAGTGGTACTTGCGTCCGATGGCATTTATAACCAGGGAAGTAATCCTTTATATACCGCAGCAAAATTGGCCGTGCCTATATATACGGTGGGTATGGGTGATACCTCCACAAGAAAAGATCTTATCATTAACCGCATTTTTCATAATCAAATAGTGTATGCGGGTGATGAACTGGAAGTACAGGCTGATATTATAGCAAAAAACCTGGACAGAAAAAGCAGTAAAATTTCTTTGGTCGAGGTTAATGCTGGTAAAACTAAATTACTTAAATCTGTTGATTTTAAGATAGACAAATCTTCTTTTTTTTATTCTTTTTCTTTGACCATTCCAGCTTCTTTACCAGGAACCAGATATTTGCGTTTAATAGCCTCACCCGTTGAAGGGGAAGTCTCAAAAGTAAATAATAGCCGCGATTTTGTTGTAACAGTCTTAGATGGTAGGCAAAAAGTACTCATTTTTGCTCAATCTCCCCATCCCGACATGGGAGCATTGCGACAATCTTTAGACGCAAATAAAAATATTGAAGTCAAAACAGCTTTTTTAGGGGATCCAGTCCCGAATTTTGCAGAATATGATCTGGTTATTTTACATCAACTTCCTGCACCTGGTCGCAACTTTGCTCCTGTAATAAAACAAATAAAAGATTTGAGAAAATCGCATTGGTGGATTGCCGGTGCACAAACAGATTTTAAAGCGTTAAATGATTTTCAGGATTTAAACAACCTGAGGATTAATTCAAACTTAGGTGCTGAAAGTGAATCCTTGTGGAATAAAAATTTTAACCTTTTCGAAGGGGAATCAGAATGGCCTCAGAAAACAGCCAGATATCCGCCTCTGCAAGTGCCCTTCGGTGATGTTGAAGCTAATAATGTGGGTCAGGTTTTACTTTACCAAAAAATAAAAAATGTAGGTACTTCCTATCCTTTATTAACCTTAGGGGAAAATAATGGGCTTAGAAGTGCTCTTTTTTTAGGTGATGGCTTGTGGAAATGGAGATTATCTAATTTCCAGATTTACGAAAATCATGAGGTTTTTGACGGTTTAATTGGGAAGATTACCCAGTACCTTAGTGTGAAACGCGATAATAGAAGATTTAAAGTGACGGTGGGCAAACCAGTTTATGATGAAAATGAATCTGTTTCTTTTACTGGTGAATTGTACAATGAATCTTACGAACTCATCAATACACTCGATGTTAATCTGTCTGTAAAAAACGCCGACGGGAAAGAGTATAATTTTTTATTAAATAGAGTAGGTAAGGGATATCAACTAAACGCTGGCGTACTTCCCACAGGAAGCTATAATTATAAAGCCACTGCGAGCTATAATGGAAAGGAGTGGAGCAGTGAAGGCCAATTTACCGTTCAACCACTACAGCTCGAATTCATAAATATAACAGCTGACCATAATATTTTGAAGGCAATAAGCACAGAAAGTGCAGGTCAATTCTTTGGACAAAAAGAATTGAAAGAATTATACGCGGTAATTAAAAAGTCTGCGGCTTTAAAACCAGTATTAATCACTGAAAAAATTTCGCAAACCCTTTTAAGTATGCCGCTATTACTTCTGCTATTGCTTGTTGCCTTAAGTTTAGAATGGGGGATAAGAAGGTATATTGGTATTTATTAAACCAATCTTACCAGCTTACGTCTTCTTCACTTGTTAACTTAGGTTTGTTTTCTTGGGAATGCTGATCCTTTGGGTAATCCTCATCGAATTCTAACCCGTTCTCATACTCCTCATGACGGCGTGAAAACTCATCATAGTCGTAATTAGGCATCAGCTCTGTTTTGATATAAGAAATGACGTCTTCCAAATTTCCAATAAAGCGGTTGAAATCTTCTTTATACAAAAAGATTTTATGTCGCTCGTAACCTTCGTCGTTAAAGCGACGGGTACTTTCGGTAAGGGTAAGGTAAAAATCTTCACCTTTCGTTTTACGGACATCAAAAAAATAGGTTCTTCTTTTTCCTGCTTTTACTTTTACGGAATAAACGCTATCCTGTTTCCGTTGAAATTGATCATTTTCCACAATACATGATTTTAACTTAACGATTATATTTCTAATGTTTACAAATATAACTATTTAAGTAATTAATTTTATTTATTCGTTCATTAGATAGTTTTTAAAGATTTTCAGCTTTTTTTAAGTCATTTCTAAAAATTTTCAAAAAAAAAATAAAAAAATAATAAACAAAAAATTCATAAAATTTCACAATAAATTACAGAAGATATTGATTTATAATGTTTTGAATAAAAAATTATCGAAAATTATTTTCACAACATGCTTAATTTGTCTTTGAAAAGCCTTGCAGGCTGTCGCATATTTGTATCGTGGAAGGGAATAAGGGGCAGTTGAGTATCAGAAAAAGTTCTGAAAAATAAATTTGATTATGTTCATGGGATTATATTGTCGGGGTTTTGTCGTCCCGGAAATATTCGGGACGATAATTCCACTATTTAATCCTTGTTACAAGGCAAAAATGTTTGCCTGAAGATAAAGGTCCAGGGGTTTTTCCCCGATTACAATTTGTAGAGTGTAAATATACACTACAACAATTAATTAAGGGTTTAAGTGGCGGTTTTTTATTAAAACATTAACGTTTGTAAGAAACCGCTACAATGTCCTTCACAAAATGTGTTTATGTTCATGGGATTATATATAAGTCGTGCCTTAAGGGACGACTTTTTTTTTGCCCCTATCTGAAATTTTCCGTTCCTAATCTATGGAGTTATTATGGAAAATTTTCATTTCTGTTTTTGTATGCGTTATATAAAAATAAATAAGTTCACTAATGTCGATTTAATTAAATATTAAAATGAATTTAACATTTACTTAATTTTCATTTCATTTATTTACAAAAAATATATGAATATGAAGCAAATAGTTACATTTTTACTTTTAGTTTCTTCTATGAGTATTTTTGCACAGAAAACAATTCAAATAAGAGTTTCGAATGCAAATGATGATTTAGAAGAATTCATTCCTGGTAGTAATCAAACAAAACCACTGGGATCAATGGATGCAGGTAGTTCCGATTTAGAACTCGGTTCAGAATCAGCAAATAATAAAGACCCACAATTGGTAGGTATTAGATTTGTTGGTATTCAAATACCCAAAAATGCCTTAATTACAAAGGCTTACATACAGTTTACTGTAGATGCTACCAGTAAGAATTCCGATCCATCTGAACTTTATATTTACGCTGAAAATGCAGATAACCCTCGAACTTTTTCTCCTGACACGCTCTTCAATCTGAGTTCTAGGAGTAAACTGAATGATTCTATATTTTGGAAAATTCAAGATGCTTCCTGGAAAACTGCCGGTGTTGCCGGTCAAGATCAAAGAACATCTGACTTATCACGTCTAGTTCAAGCTTTAGTAAATAGAGAAGGCTGGAATGTAGGAAATTCAATGGCATTTTATATTAAAGGTAAAGGAACAAGAGAGGCTGAATCAGCAGACGACGAAACTTCAAAAGCACCATTATTAGTCATAGAATATATTGTCCCTGTCACCATTTCCTCAAGGGTTGCTTCAGCTAATGATGATTTAGAAGAATATATCCCGGGTCCTAACCAAACTAAAACGTTAGGTTCTATGGATGCAGGTAGTTCGGATCTTGAACTTGGTTCTGAATCGGCGAATAACAAAGATCCTCAATTGGTGGGGGTAAGATTCACTAATTTGAACATTCCTCCAAATGCAGTTATCCAGGATGCCAGAATTCAATTTACAGTGGATGCAACTAGCAAAAATAGTGATCCTTCTGAATTATATGTTTATATTCAAGATGCAGAAAATCCTGGCACCTTTAATCCTGATAGTCTTTTTAATATTTCTAAAAGAATTGTAATTAAAGATTCTATTTTTTGGAAAATTCCTGATGCAAGTTGGAAAACGGCAGGCCAAGCAGGGATAGATCAATTAACCCCAAATCTATCTAAACTAGTTCAAACGATTGTAAATAAACCAAATTGGAAAGCTGGAAATGCAATGGTTTTCTTATTAAAGGGTATAGGAACTCGGGAAGCGGAATCTGCTGACGACGAAGTCACAAAGGCACCTTTGTTTACTGTTAAATTTATCCCTGTAAATGCCATTACGACCATAGTTTCTTCCCCTAATGATGACATTGAGGAATATATTGCAGGTGCAAATCAGACAAAAACCTTAGGAACAATGGATGCAGGAAGCTCAGATTTAGAGCTCGGTTCAGAATCAGCTAATAACAAGGATCCTCAATTAGTTGGCATAAGATTTGCCTCCGTGAAGGTAGATAAATCAAAAGCATTAAAATCAGCTTACATTCAATTTACTACAGACGCAACTAGTAAAAACTCAGATCCTTCTGAACTATATATTTATGCGCAAGATGCAGATAATCCAATAACATTTTATCCAGATTCGTTATTTAATGTTTCTAAACGTCCACAATTAAAAGATTCCATTTTCTGGAAAATTCCTAACGGGACATGGAAAACTGCTGCTGAGGCAGGTCCCGATCAACGTACTCCAAATTTATTGCCGTTAATTCAATCGTTAATTCAAAGAGATGGCTGGAAATCTGGAAATGCAATGGCCTTTTTTATAAAAGGAATTGGTACTCGCGAAGCAGAATCAGCTGATGATGAAGTAACAAAAGCACCTAAATTAATCATTGAATATTTTGAAAGTGAAATCGATTCTTTGCCTACAGGAAATTCATTGAGTGTTTTCCCAATTAAGAAGGGAGAATCCTGGTCTTATGCTCCTGGTTCAGCAAGCCTGGATTCAGTTTGGTTCTCACCAAGTTTTATAGATAATAGCTGGAGTTTTGGAAAAGCTCCACTCGGTTTTGGAGAAAAAGGAATAGTAACTACTTTGTCTAAAAATCCTGGAAATACCTTATTTAGAAAAAAGGTTTCTATAGCATCTGCAAGTTCCCTTTCTGATGTATACGAATTCCATCTTCGTGCAGATGATGGAGCAGTAGTTTATGTCAACGGAAAAGAACAATTTAGAACTAATATGCCTTCGTCCAATGTGACTTTCTCCACTTTGTCAGCACGAAAAGTAGAAGGGAATGAGGAATTACCATATTATTTATTTGAAGTTCCAAAATCTGCTTTTAAAGAGGGTGAAAATCTTATTGCTGTCAGTATTCACTCATCTTCTGCAAATGATGACGATTTGTTTTTTGATTTATTCATCACACCTCGTGTATTTAAAACAAATGCACCTGCTTTAGGTTGCTTAGATCCAAACGATGGTCATATAAGTTGCTTCACTTCTGTTATTCCCAGAATCCAGAATGATACCCTTCAAATTCCAGAGCGTTCTCACGTTTTTCAGTATGTTTCAGTAGAAGGTGACCCTTACAATAAAGGTACAGGTGCCTTGGGTAGTAATTTTGATTTCACAGGTTATGTTCCAAAAAATGGCTCAAGTAAAGAAGGTTACCTCTCTATTAATCATGAAACAGATCCAGGTGGAGTTTCAATGCTCAATATCCGCTATGATGAATCAGTTGGTTTATGGAAAGTAGATTCAGCTCAAGCCATTGATTTTTCAAGCGTTGGAGGTACTATCAGAAATTGTTCGGGTACGGTAACTCCATGGAACTCTATCGTTACTTGTGAAGAGGACTATGGTAAAAATTCCGACGAGAATGGTGATGGCTATTTTGATATTGGATGGTGTACAGAAATAGATCCTATTACTAAAAAAATAAAGGATTATGGTACGGGTAAACCTCAAAAACTTTGGGCTTTAGGTCGTATTAGTCATGAAAATGTGGTGGTTGACCCAATAGATAAAAAAACAGTTTATTTTGGTGAAGATGAAGGGGATGGTGCCGTTTATAAGTTTATCGCCGATAAAGCGGGTGATTTAAGTGCTGGAAAATTATATACCTTGGTTCTTGATTCTGTTTATACAGGTGGTGATTATAAAGGTAGTACAGGTAAATGGGTAGTTGTTCCCAATACCACTATAGCAGAAAGAAATGATACCAAAAAATTAACCTTAGCTTTAGGCGCAACAAAATTTGCCGGTGTTGAAGATGTTGAAATCAGTCCTTTAAATCAATTTATTTATTTTGCTGTAAAAGGCGCAGGAAGAGTTTATAGATTTAAAGATAATGGATCAGTAATTTCCAATTTTGAAACATTCCTTGGTGGTTTGAATTATAGAGTAAATGTTGGAAGTCAAGTTGTATCTGAAAGCTTTGGTTCAGGAATTGATAATCTTGCTTTCGATGAACGTGGAAATCTTTACGCGCTGCAAGATGGTGGAAATAATTATGTTTGGATGGCAACAGCTAAACACACTCAAGCGGCACCTCAGGTTGAAGTTTTTATGAATACACCTATTGGTTCTGAACCTACAGGTATAACTTTCACACCTGACCATAAATTTATGTTTATTTCTATACAGGAACCAAATACTACGGTAAAACAGTCGGATGTTGCAAAAAGATCTGTAACTCAAAATCTAAGTTATGCTTTGGCAATTGCCAGAACGGCAAACTTGGGACAGGGTAGATCTACGAGTGTAAATGAATTACCTGCTTTAGCACCAGATTTTCAGCTATTTCCAAACCCTGCCAGCGATTTCGTTTCCGCCTCTATTTATCTTAAAGAAAATGCAAATCTACAGCTACAGGTATTTGATACACAGGGAAGATTAGTTCTAATGAGGAATTTAGGTAAACAAACTTCTGGAGATTATCGTATTGAATTTGATACTGCGAACCTGATGAATGGCATCTATTTCGTAAAAGTAAATGCTGATGCAATGAGTTCTATCCTTAAATTAGTTGTAAACCATTAATGTGAAATATTTGAGCTCTTATATTTCAATTTTTGTTTTGATATTAGCCACATTGTCTTGTAATCATTCAATGATATCCTTGCTTCCTTTTTTAGAAACGAAGCCGGTTTATTCAAAAGGTGATGCCGCAGACGATGTGGCTATTTTTACCGATGCAAAGAATGAATATCCTCTTTTCATTATTGCTACCGATAAGCAATTAGGTCTAATGGTCTTTGATATGAAAGGTAATATTCAATGCTCGGATTCTTCTGGGCATATTAATAATGTTGATTTAAGGAAAGTATCTGACGACAAGGTATTAATTGGCTGTTCAAATAGAACAATCAATTCTATGCAATTTTTTAATTTTCAGCATACCCAACCATTTTTAATGCCAATTCCTTCCGAATTACCAAAAACGAATATCGAGGAAGTTTATGGTTTTTGTCTTTATCAAAAGGATAAAAATGTTTTTGCATTTGTAGTAGGTAAAGAAGGTTTGCTGGAAGTATATAAATTGAATTGGGATGCGGATTCCATAAAAGCGAAAAAAACGTATTCTCATTCCTTTTCAACTCAATGTGAAGGATTGGTGGCCGACGATACTAATGGTAAACTTTATGTTGCAGAAGAAGATTTAGGCATTTGGATGATTGACCTTCATCATCTCGATATGAAACCGGAATTAATTATTTCTTTAGAAAATAATAAATATTTAAAAAAAGATTTGGAAGGAGTAGCCCTTTATGAGTGGAATAATGAAGTATATCTGTTAGTCTCAAGTCAAGGGAATAACTCGTTTGCCGTTTTTAACACAAATAAAAACTATGAATACATCGGTTCTTTTAATATCGGTAAAAGCAAAAACATAGATCGTACCTCTGAAACGGATGGATTAGATATCTCAAATGGAATTCACGGAATCCTCGTTGTTCAGGATGGAAATAATACGAATAAGGGAAGTAAGCGAAAAAATCAAAATTTCAAAATAGTCAAAAATATTGACTTAGTTAAATTTCTAAAAAATGAATAGAAAAATGAAATCATTATATGTGTTAATTTTTTGTTCAGCATTTTCCACTTCAATCCTTTATGCCCAAAGCATCAAAATTGAAAGAAGAATCCTCGCAACGGATACCGTTTCAACAGGTGGCGTAAAAGTTCCTGTATCAACAGATGATGCTGAGCAGGAGAACAATGAAATGGATGCTCTTTTTGATGATGATATTGATGCAGGCTGGGAAGGTGCTCCTGAAGATCAGAATATCTTAACGGCTGGTTTGCGTTTCCAACAAATTGATATCCCTCAGGGAGCAAAAATAGATTCTGCATTCCTTACTATCTGGTCACATGAGGGTAAATCGGCAGAAGATATAGCAATTATCAATATTTATGTTGATGCAAATGTGAATGCCCCTACTTTCAAACTTGATTCTTTGATTACCAAGCGGACCTTAAGTTTAAATTCCGTTAAATGGGTTGAAAATAAACAATGGAAAATTTGGCAACCATATCGCACACCTGATATTTCTTCCCTTTTAAAGGAAATGATAGGTAAACCGTCTTGGAAATCAGGAAATCCCTTAGCTTTTATTTTAGCTGGTGAAAATCAAGGTCCTAGTGAAGTCGAAAATGCCAGAGAATTTGAATCTTTTGAAAATATTGCTGATCCTTCTGATGGAGGGGATGGTCAACGTCATCCCGAACGCATTCCTTTACTTACCGTTTATTATTCATTACCGTCTGTTTCTCAGATAAATCAAAGTAATTTAACTTTTAATTTAGTACCACTTTCTAGCTATAGAACAGGCATATTTGATCAGGGAGCAGCAGAAATTGTTGATTTTGATCCCATTTCTGCTAAAATCTTTTTTACAAATGCTAAAGAAAATACTTTATTTGCACTTAATGCATCAAATCCATCTTCCTTAACCAAAGCATTTGATATTTCACTAAGTAATTATGGCGGTGGTGTTAATTCAGTTAGTATAAATAATGGCTTGGTAGCTGTAGCCATGGAAGCTTTGGTAAAAACAGATTCTGGTGCCGTTGTCTTTTTTGATACAGATGGGAAATGGTTAAAATCAGTCAAAGTAGGCGCATTACCTGACATGCTTACCTTTTCACCAGATGGAAAAAAATTGATAATTGCCAATGAAGGGGAACCTAATGATACTTATACCATAGATCCTGAGGGCTCTGTTAGTATCATTGATGTGTCAGGTGGTGCTCAAAATGCCACGGTCAAACACATCAATTTCCAATCACAAAATGGTAAATTAAAAGAACTTGTTGCTGCTGGCATCCGCATTTATGGACCAAAAGCAACCGTTGCTCAAGATCTAGAACCTGAATATGTTACCATTAGTGCCGATAATAAATTGGCTTATGTTACCATGCAGGAAAATAATGCTATGGCAATTTTAGATATTGAAAATGCAAAATTATTAAAATTGGTCCCCCTTGGTTATAAAAATCATAATCTACCTGGGAATGGATTAGATGCAAGTAATACTTCTGGGAAAATTGAAATTAAAAATCATCCTGTTTTTGGCATGTATCTACCTGATGCTACTAAATTTATTCAAATAGCTGGGAAATCATATATTTTTACAGCTAATGAAGGGGATGCCAGAGCTTACACCGGCTTTAATGAAGAAAAAAGAATAAGTACATTAAAATTAGATCCTCAGGTTTTTCCTAACGCCTCCTCTTTGCAATCTAATAATGAATTGGGCCGTTTATTATCTTCTTCCGCTATGGGTGATGTAGATAACGACGGAGATGTCGACCAATTGTATTCTCTTGGTGGTCGTTCTTTTTCTATCTGGGATGCTAATACATTGGAGCAAGTCTTTGATTCAGGTGATCATATTGAGAAAATGACAGCCGCAAAATTACCAACCTATTTCAATTCAAACCATACAGATAATAATTCATTTAAAGGTAGGTCTGATGATAAAGGGCCAGAACCTGAAGCCTTAGAATTTGCTAAACTTGGAAATGACTTATTTGTTCTCATCGGATTAGAAAGGGTAGGTGGTATAATCGTTTACGAAATAAATGACCCTAAATCACCCAAATTTGTATCTTACTTAAATCACAGGAATTTTACGGTGGATCCTAAATCACCACAAGCAGGTGACTTAGGTGTTGAAGATATTAAATTTATTCCAGCAGATAAATCTCCGATTAAAAAACCATTGGTTCTTGTTGGAAATGAAGTAAGTGGAACCATCTCATTGTTTTCTATCAATGAGATATTGTCTGCAAACAGGGAAAATATTGTCCATAATGGATTTAAAGTATCTCCAAATCCTTCCGCTGAATCAAATGTATGGATTGAATTTCCTAAGGAAGGATCAGCTGATATTCAATTGACAGATGTGTCAGGTAGGGTAGTGCTTACTAAGGAAAACATGATAGGCAAAAATTATAACTTAGATATAAATGCACTAAGTAGCGGTGTTTATTTTGCGTCTTTGCGCCAAAATAATACGATTTATTTACAAAAATTAGTAATAGCAAGACCTTGAGGAATTTCTCCAATTGTTCTATAAATTATTGCAGCATACTTTGTAGTATGCTGCTTTTTAATTCAGCCATAATTGCTCAATCTTTCCTTCGAGGAAAAATTCTTGATGCTAAAACTAAGGAGCCTCTCGTTGGTGCCTCCCTTATAATTCTAAATACTGCTTCAGGTGCATCAAGTGATATTAATGGAGATTTTAAAATAGATTACAAAAAAGCATTGCCTCTTATTATTCAATGCTCTTATATTGGTTATGAAGTAAAAAATGTGGTAATCGAAAATTATGCAGGGGAATCTATTCAGATTTTTTTACTTCCTAACAGTTTTCTGTTAGGTGCTGTTGACATAAATGCTGAAGCTAAAGGGGCTATTCGTGCCTTAATTCAACAAAGAGTTTCCGATCATATAGTTAATGTTCTTGCCTCTGAACAAATAGAAAAATTTCCTGACGTAAATGCTGCGGAAGCAATTCAACGTATTCCAGGAGTAACCTTGCAAAGGGATCAAGGAGAGGGACGATATGTACAATTGAGAGGTACGCCCCCGGAATTAACCACTTTTAATGTAAATGGAGAGCAGATGCCTTCTCCTGAAGGTAAAGTAAGATATGTTGGACTTGATATTTTGTCAGTCGATCAAATAGATTTAATAGAGGTGACAAAGGTTTTTACGCCCGATATGGATGCCGATGGCATTGGTGGTAATATTAATGTTATTACCAAATCTCCAAACGCTGAAATTCCAGAATTAAAAATTAATTTTTCAGCAGGCTATAATTCCTTAAGAAATAAAAATTTGGGTCAGTTTCAATTTTCATTTCACCAGAAAATGGGAAAATTAGGTTTTGGCATTGTAGGCAATTATTATGAAAATAATCAAGCTGCCGAAAACATGGAATTTGAATTTGGTAAAGGACCTTTTTATGGTTCTCAAATTTCAGAAAAAAATAATTATTTCCTGCAATACAGGGAATCTCAGCTTCGATATTATGAAGTGGATAGAAAAAGAATTGGATTAAGTCCCGTTTTAACTTTTAAAATTAAAAATGGAAAAGAATTCTATTTAAAAGGTTTATATAGTCATTACGGCGATCAGGAAACCAGACGAAGAATTATTCATACGATGGATGATGCTGTCGATTTTAATTATTATTTATACGGTGGTATTGAGAGAGATCTAAAATTTCGAACTAAAAATCAGAATTTATCATCGCTAAACCTCGGTGGTCTCTGGGATTGGAATTGGGTTAAATCCGATTTTCAAATTACATTTTCAAACGCAAATGAAAGGGAACCTGATAGGTTAGAAGTCAATTTTGAAAATCCAGGGAAAGCAATTCAAATTGCAATGAATCAGAATCACCCTATTTTCCCCATTTCAACTTATCCAACGCCAGAGGGTCAATTATTATCGTCTAATTTTAATTTTTATACCTTTCAATCCCTGTTATTTGAAAATTCCAAGGTTGATGATCGAAATATTACGCCTAGATTAAATGTTGAATTCCCTTATGCTTCTTCCACCTTCGGTAAAGGGTATTTAAAATTTGGAGGTAAAATAAGAATTAAAGAAAAATCAAGAGATATTTCGTCCAGTTTTTATGGTGCCTATTTTGAAAATGTTTCTATTTATCCCGGTTCAGCTCCAAAATTATCTATTCCCCTTGTTTCTGACGCGTTTTCTAAGAGTAACTTTTTTGGTTACCCAATTAAAATGGAGTCTATTCCTGGTGTCAATGAAATAAAAGATTTCTTTGAGTTTTATCCTCAACATTTTATTTATAATCGTACAGCTACCAAAGTAGCTTCCTTTGGGGAGGATTATCAGGCCAAGGAGCGAATTAGTTCTGTCTATGGAATGATTAAACATGAATGGAAAAGATTGACTATTATCGCAGGAACCAGGCTTGAACATACGAATATTGATTATCAAGGTTTTCAGGTCTTAACTAAAGGGTCTCGTTTTCTTGGTTTAGATACTTTGAATGATCAAAGAAATCATCTTTTTATTCTCCCGCAGTTTCAAGTAAATTATCGATTGCCAAATAATACAAATTTAAAAGCGGCTTTAACTCATAGTTATGCTCGGCCCAATTTTGAAGATGTCCTACCATATAGAGAGCAAGATAGAACAGAGGTTAAATATGGAAATCCGGATTTAAAATATCCCTTTTCCAGAAATTTGGATTTAATTGGAGAGCGATATTTTTCTGATGGCTTCTTTTCTGTTGGGCTTTTTTATAAGCATATTTCAAATTTTGTATTTTTTTATAAACGCTTCGCTCATGAAGGAGACCCTGCTGATTTCGCTCTTGTTGAAATTAATAAAGCTATAAATGGTAATAAGGCACATTTAGGCGGAATAGAACTTATGTATCAAAGAAAATTTTGGTTTTTAACTGGGTTTTTAAAAGATTTTGGTATTTATACCAATTACACACTTACTCGATCAAAAGCAAATATTTTTAAGCGATTGCCTGCAAATTATACTGAGGCAGTCGTTGAATTTGGAAAGGATGATTTTTCAGGATTTGCAAATCTTTCAGAAACGGAATTTATTCCTTTACCAGGTCAAGCTCCTCATGCTGGCAATCTGTCTCTGTTTTATGAAAATGCTAAATTCTATGTAAGAGTGTCTAGTTTTTTCCAAAGTGCTTTCCTATTTCGATTAGGTGCCGATAAAGAACTCGATGAATATTATGGACAACAATTAAGGCTTGATTTCACTGGCAATATTTCTGTTGGTAAATCAATGCGATTATTCTTTGATGCAGCAAATCTTACAAATGCACCCCTTACCTTTTATTTGGGAAGCACAAAAAAAATACCCCGGCTGATTGAAAATTACGGTTGGTGGGCTCGTATGGGAATAAAATGGAATTTAAATTGAGGATATTTTATCTTATATTTATATCCAACCTAATTTATTTAAAATATGAGACTATTTCTTCCTCTTTTTTTACTTCTTACTTTCGGTTGTAAACCTGAATTACAGCAATACGATTATAATTCCCTGCAATCCCTTTTTAAGGAATGGAGGGAATTTGAAGTGCCTCCACTCGCTAATGCCGCGCCAGATTATACTGCATCTACCTTTAGAAAGAGATTATCTAAGTTTAAAGCACTTCAAAATAAATTAAATCATATTGATACCGCCGGTTGGCAGGTAAAGCAAAAAATAGACTGGCAAATTGTTCAGTCAGAAATGAATGGGTTCGATTTTAATTATCGCATACTTAAACCCTGGGAAAGAGATCCCGCCTTTTATAAATTACTATGGACTGAAAGAAGTGATGTACCCGCACATGAGGGACCTACTCCACATTATACCACGGAACTATGGAAATATTCCTTTCCACTTTCTGAGAACAAAAAAAAGGATTTGATAACCAGCTTAAGTAGAATTACACCTTTCTGCGAACAAGCTACATTAAACCTTAAAGGAAATGCCAAGGATTTATGGATTGCTGGTATCAGAGATATAAAAGGTCAGGCTGATGATTTGAAAAATATCCTCAATCTGCCAGGTGTTATTGACGAAAAGGAATTAGTGAAAGTGATCAATGAGGCCTCTCAGGCAACTTTAAGTCTTGAAAAATGGCTCATTCAGGAGGCTAAAAAGAAAACGGGTCCGTCAGGTATTGGCAAGGAAGATTATTCCTGGTATTTGAAAAATGTACATGGTGTTCCCCTAACCTGGGACGATGAGGTAATGTTGCTAAAAAGAGAACTCGCCCGTGCCTGGAGTTCATTAAAACTGGAGGAGCATAGAAACAGAAATTTACCTTCTCTAATGCCTGCTTCTACGCCTGAAGAATATAATGAAAGGGCAGATGCTGCGGCTAAAAATTTAATGGACTTTTTGAAAGAGGCTGATATTGTGTCTGTTAAAGATTATTTTGATCGCGCGCTCAGAGAACATCTGGGTAAATTTGTTCCGGAAAATACCAGAAATTTCTTCTGGATTACCGCTCACTTGGATCAAAGACCCTTATATTCTCATTTTTATCATTGGTTCGAATTAGCTCAAATGGATATCGAGCCTCACCCAAACATCATCAGAAGAGATCCCCTTTTATATAATATTTTTGATTCGAGAAATGAAGGGATCGCAACGGCTGTAGAGGAAATGTATATGCAGGCAGGTCTCTATGATGATCAGCCAAGAGTAAGAGAAATTGTTTATATTATGCTGGCTCAACGTGCTGCCCGTGGACTAGGTTCTCTCTATGCTCACGCTAACATGCTTTCTATGGAGGAAGCAGGCGGTATTCATTCCGAATATACGCCCCGTGGTTGGATGAAAACGGAGAAGGAATTGCGTATTTTTGAACAACAATTATATCTGCGCCAACCAGGTTATGGAACCAGCTATATTACTGGAAAATATCTGGTGGAACAAGCCATGGCCGATTATGCACATAAACTGGAGGCTGAGGGGAAGGTCTTTAAACTAAAAAATTTTCTGGATCGTTTAAATGCCATCGGAAATATTCCCATCGATTTTGGAAGAATAGAGTTACTGGCTGATTGATTTCGTACCTAAACGGAACGCTGGTCAAGTAGTGCAATGTTTTTATCCAATTAATAGTCAACGAGTCACTTGTCATCATTTCCTAAGGTAGAAATGATGTCAAGTACTTCATTTTCAGTTAGTCCAGTTAGCTGGGTAAGGGTTTCTACGGACATATTATTATTTACACCCTTTCGTATGATTTCTATGATCATTGCTTTTTTACCTTCGATTCTTCCCTCTTTCATTCCTTCGATTCTTCCCTTTTTCAAACCTTTTATTTCCCCTTGCTTTAGTCCTTCCTCCTTTCCTTCTACTTTTCCTTCTACTTTTCCTTCTACTTTTCCCTCTTCAAAGGCCGTATCCATGGAATTTTTTATGTCGCGATAGAATTTTTTACTGTCCTCATAAGATTTAAGTTCTTCTCTGGTAAAATGAGCTACCTCGGCTATGGCAAATAATTTTTCAAATCTTTCTTCTTTTAATTGAGCTGGTATTTTATCCAGTTTGTGCAAATTTTTTAAAACGAATAACCATTTTTCAAAATTTGTAGATAATTCATCTATTTTTTTGTTGAATTTGGGCAATTCCAGATAAATAAAGGTGAGTTTATCGTAAAATACTTTGCAGGTTTCTATGTCTGTTAGCTTTACATCATATCGGTATTTATGAATATCTGCCTTATCTTCTTCAAACACAAAATCAAGAATAGCTACGGTATAAACGGTTTTCAATTTGAAGTCCCAATCGTTTTGCTTCGCTTGTTCCTGTATGGGAAAAGTAGCATAAAACAGGGTTCTGTCTTTAAAATAGGTCTGTTTGGCTTTTTGTAATTCTACAATAAATTTTTCCCCTCGTTCATTTTCACAATATATATCAAATATGGCTCTCCTGTCAAGTGGACTTGATCCAAGATGTTCTGTATTCAAATAGGTTATATTTTTTATTGGACCTTCCTGTTCAATGAGTAATTCATTTAAAAAATCGAGGAGTAAAGGCTTGCTTGGCTTTTCTCCGAACAACTTTTTAAAGCCAAAGTCGGTGAATATATTGACATACTTTTCTCTCGGTTCCATCATTATTTCTACATTATTTTCTAAATATAGGCTATTTAGAACTCAAAAGGGGGCAGACCTAAAAATAGACTTCTGTTGCTGTTCGAAAGGTGTTGGCATGTGCTTCAATGATATGTGATAATTGGGGTGAATACCCACCTCCCATGGTTACCACCAAGGGGATGTTGTTTTTTTTACACAACTCCATAACATATTTATCCCTTTGCCTGCATCCTTCCCGACTTACAGACAATCGCCCAAGTCGATCTGTTGTCAATATATCTACGCCAGCCTGATAAAAAATGAGCTCCGGTCTTTGTTGATCTATTACTCTTGGTAAAATATTGAATAATATTTTTAGATAAGATTCGTCTTCCGTTCCGTCGGGCAATCCGATATCTAAATGAGAAGCTTCTTTTCTGAATGGATAGTTCTTTGCCCCATGCATGGAAAAAGTAAATACCTGCCCTTGTCCGCTGAAGATTGAGGCACTCCCGTTTCCTTGATGAACATCTAAATCGACGATTAATATATTCTGAAATTTATTACTATGTATAAGGTAATTTGCGGCAATAGCTATATCGTTAAATACACAAAAGCCTTCTCCCTTTTCTTTGAAAGCATGATGTGTTCCCCCTGCCGCATTCATCGAAACGCCATATTTTATAGCATATTCAACGCACTGTAAGGTGCCTGCCGCTATATGACGTCCCCTTTCTACCAGCAGGGGGGTCATGGGAAATCCAATGGCTCTGATTTCTTTTTCTGATAGCGTCTGGTTCTTTAAATCTTCCCAGTACTTTGCTGAATGAGTCAATAAAATGATTTCTTCCGAAATGGGATCAGGATGAAAAAATTGCTTTTCCTGAACCGTTCCTTCATACATTAGTTGTTGTGGAATAAGGGAATATTTATCCATTGGAAACCGGTGTCCCTTTGGCAATGGATATTCATATATGGGAGAAAAGGCGATTTGTAACATCTGCTTCCTTTTTTACGTTAAATATCCCTATTTTTGCGACTATTCTTTCAAAAAAATAGAAATATGCAGTGGAGTGACCAAGAATTAGCAAGAAGAGAAAATCTTGAAGAGGCACGTAAATTAGGCCTTAATCCCTATCCAGCCATGGCCTTTCCTGTAAGCCATGTTGCTTCTGATATCTATAAGGGGTTTCCTGATAATCCAGAAAATTTCAAAACAGTGGTGCTGGCCGGTCGCATTATGATGAAAAGAATAATGGGTAAAGCCTCTTTTGCTGAACTTCAGGATAGCTCAGGTAGAATGCAAATATATATTGCCAGAGATGAAATTTGTCCAACAGATGATAAATCTCTCTATAACTCGCTTTTTAAAAAAATACTGGACATTGGCGACTTTATTGGGGTTTCCGGTTATGTTTTTACCACCCAGACTGGTGAAATCACCTTGCATGTACAGGAACTTACCTTGTTGAGTAAGTCCCTCAAGCCTCTGCCTGTCGTTAAAACTAAAATAGATGAGCAGACAGGGGAGGAACATACTTATGACGCTTTCACAGACCCGGAACTGCGTTATCGTCAGCGTTATGTTGATCTTATTGTCAATCCTTCTGTTAGAGAAACGTTCAAAAAAAGAAGTAAAATTATAACGGCTATGCGCCGGTTTTTTGATGAACGAGGATGGCTGGAAGTGGAAACACCCGTTTTACAACCTATGCATGGGGGCGCGGCAGCAAAACCTTTCAAATCTCATCATAATACATTGGATATGCCGCTGTATCTGCGTATCGCCAATGAGCTGTATCTGAAAAGATTGATCGTGGGCGGTTTCGATGGGGTATATGAAATTGGAAAAATGTTTCGTAATGAGGGTATGGACAGAACCCATAATCCCGAGTTTACTTCCATGGAGATTTACGTTGCTTACAAAGATTACGTTTGGATGATGGAAATGGTGGAGCAATGTCTCTCTTTTATTACTTTTTCGGTTAACGATGGCAAAACAAAAGTCCCCGTCGGTGAGCATGAAATTGAATTTGCAGGCCCCTATAGACGTCTCACTATGTTCGATTCTATCCTGGAATATACGGGAATAAATGTCTCCGAATTAGATGAAGCAGGACTGAGGGCTGTTTGTTCCTCTTTGGACATTCAAGTCGATGATACGATGGGTAAGGGTAAATTAATCGATGAAATTTTTGGCGCCAAAGTGGAAAAAAATCTCATCCAGCCTACCTATATTACAGATTATCCTATAGAAATGACGCCTTTAGCTAAAAAGCATAGAAGCAAAGAGGGGCTCGTTGAACGTTTTGAACTTTTTGTTAATGGTAAGGAAATTGCCAATGCTTACTCAGAGTTAAATGATCCTATTGACCAAAGAGAGCGTTTTGAAGACCAGTTGACATTAGCCGCAAGGGGCGATGAAGAAGCAATGGCCTTGGACGAAGATTTTCTTCGTGCCCTCGAATATGGAATGCCTCCTACCTCTGGACTGGGTATTGGTATCGATAGATTAACCATGCTTTTAACAAATAATCCATCCATTCAAGAGGTATTGTTTTTCCCTCAGATGAAACCTGAGAAAACAGAGACCATTGTTTCGGAAAATCTTTCTTTTCCTGATGCCAATGTTCCCCAGGAATGGATTTCGCATTTGTTTTCTTTAGGTTATACCAATAAAGAAAAAGTATTGGAAGCAGGTATCGGAAAGGTCGCTAATGAGTTAAACGGCTGGAGGAAAAAGAAAAAATTAGAGCTGAAAGGGGTAAGCCCTGAAGTGGTTAAGGAATGGTTTTCCTGATTTTATTTCTTGCTAAATTTCTTGTGAAATTTTAATAAATGGTGTGGATCATTCTCGTTGTATATATACAACAGAATGGTTCGCCTTTTTCGTCGGTCCAATGGAAATAATATTTTAATTGGATTGTGGCAATAACCGTTGTCGTCAAAAAGTAAAATTTGCTTGTTACGGGTAGATAACCTGAAATGTGCCAGCTCTTCTACATCCGAAGGTACTGGAATATCACCATAGCCCTCTTCCTGAAGAAATGATTTTACCATCTCATAACTCTTTCTGAGGGATGAACCTGAAAAAGTTGTATGATATTCATACCCATCTGATGCTCCCCCTAAATAATCAGAACCCGCTGCGGGAAAGGATTCACGTAACCTCATGGCTGATTTCTCGTTTAATTGGCTAATATAGATAGAATTCTGACTTTTTCTTAGGAAAGTAATTAGCAAAATAATTATATCTTTATCCTCAAATGCGGATATTGGCCGACATGGAAGAACTACGATTTAAAATTAGGGATAAAGGCCGCTTTGGCTTCATGGATGAACACGGTAATGTGGTCATAGAACCTCAGTATGTCGAGGCAGAAGATTTTTATAACCTTTTTGCTAAGGTTAAACTAAATGACCATTATGTCCATGTCGATTTGTTAGGAAGGCTGCTGCTCAAACAATTATATAAGTTTATTGGCTATTTCGAGGAGGATCTGGCCAGAGTAAGACTCATTAAACGTTGGGGGTTTATCAATGGTAAAGGCGATGAGGTTATTGAAGTGAGGTATGATGATGCTTTAGATTTTAGTAGTGGTCTGGCTGCCGTGGCTTTAAATAATCAATATGGATACATTAATAAGGAGGGTAAGGTGGTCATATCCCCAAGATTTAATTGGGCAGGTGATTTTAAAGGGGAATTAGCCCCCGTTCAATGGTTCGGAAAAAGTGGTTTCGTTGACAAAAATGGCTTGTTTATTTTAAATACTCCTTTCGAAAAATGTTTCCCCTTTCAGAAAAATGTGGCCGTTGTCCTTCATGAAAATTTATGGGGCCTGATCGATTTAAATGGAAATCTGCTTTTACCCCCACAGTTTCCTTACTTTTCAGGTTCTACCAATGGGGAGTTTTTTGATGATATGGCCATTTTTAAAGTGGATAATAAATTTGGCTTCGTTAGTATAAAAGGTGAAATTGCGGTGTTACCACGTTATGAATCTGCAGGCGATTTTAGTGAGGGGCTAGCACCTGTTCAATTGCATGGAAAATATGGTTACATCAATAAAAATGATGAATTAGTCATTCCTTTTATTTTTGAAGATGCCGGTCTTTTCTCGGAAGGTCTCGCTCAGGTGAAACAACATAAACAATGGGGCTTTATTAATCCTGCTGGCGAATGGTGCGTTCCACCTAAGTTCGATCAGGTTATGCCTTTTAGAAATGGCCTGGCATGGGCTGAAAAAAATACCAACTGGGTGTATATCAATAAGTCCAATGATATTATCTGGAAAGAACCTGACCTATACGCATAAAAAAAGAGACCCCTAAATGGGATCTCCTTTCTAAAGTTTCATTACTCCAAGATCTTCTAAACTACTCCTTTTTTATGAGTAATTCATCTAATTTCTTTATTAAAATATCATGATTATTAGGAGAGTTTCCTAATATCTTCGAAACGATATTTCCTTTCTGATCTATCAAATATTTTGTCGGGTATCCCATGATATCATACGATTTTACTATGTCATTCAGATCGGCATCATAAAGTACGTTGGGCCATTGAATACCATCTTCTGCAATAGCCTTTCTCCACGCCGCATCCTGTTGCTCCTTGCTTTTTCCTTTGCTCACCGCTTCATTTGAAACGCCAACAATCTCAAAACCTAAAGATTTATACTTTTCATAAGCCTCTTTTAGCTTTGGATGACTTTGACGGCAAGGAACACACCAGCTTCCCCAAAAATCAAGCAATACCACTTTGCCTTTCATTGCACTAAGGTCAACCGTAGCTCCATCAAAGCTGGTTTGTACAAAGGTAACAGCAGGTTGACCTATAGCAGTGTTCTTATTATTTTGTATTTTAACCCCCAGATCTTTAGCTGTTTGCGATGATTTATATTTTTCGTCCAGGGCCTTGAACTTTTTATCCAAAAGGTCAACAGGTAGCACAAGGAATAAACCTTGAAGCATTAAAATACTAGAAAATGCAGCCGGATACTTGTCGATATATTGCACTCTTAATTGTTGATTTTTTCTTCTCAATGCTGTTGACTCATCTTTCAATGCAGCAGTACCCACAGTATCTTTAGCATTTGCTTTGATGTTTTGCTTCTTTTGAATTTCCCAGACTTCTAAGGTTATAGGTAAGTCTTCAGCTCTGAATTTTTCATAAACTAAGCTTTCTTCATCATTAGTTATTATCGTGGAAGTCCAAATTTCCTTTGCATTTCCATTTATAACAAAATTATTATTTGTCAACATGAACATTAAAGCGGGTGGTTGGGCTATCGCTTTGCCAATCCTCAAATACAAGCTGGTATCCATGACCTCAAGACGCACCAATTGGGGATCAACGGTTTTTCCTTCCCACAATATATAATCCTCTTTTTTGGGCGTAAGGGTATCCACTTTTGATTTCCCATTTACAATATGGCTAACTCTTACCTTATTATTTTTAAGGCCAACAAGATTTAACTCTACCTTAAATTGAGATTGGGAGTTAAGTAAAAAAGGTAAAACGCAAAAAATAATGCCAAGGAGTTTGTTCATTTCTTGATTATTAAATGATGAAATTAGTTTCTTCTACAAATTAAGGATTATCAACCATATTTGGATTGTATTGAAGAATCTGCGGTGGAATTTTTAAAGTCAGTCGCTCATCCGTCAACGTAAAGGTTTCTGCATCAAATTTTTTGGTTCTGTCAAGATTGTTAAATTTGGCATCTTTATACAATCTGCGCATATCAAACCATCTCATGCCTGTGCTCGCAAATTCCCTGTGTCTTTCTGCAAGTATAAATTTAACTAAATCATCTTGATTAGTTACTGCGACCGTTGCATCGGCCAGGGGCATTCTGTTTTTTCTTAATTCTTCTACATCTGCCTTGGCACCTGCTACATCATTTGCTCTGGCTTTGCATTCTGCAGACATTAGTAGCAAATTAGGCAAATTAGGTCCAAGATTAACACTGGTTGGCGAATTTCTCATGAAGCCGGGTAAGGAAATGGTTCCATTAGCCACATTTTTGTCCAAAAACATTTTCCTTCGATGATCGGTTGTAGCGAAAAGGGCCAGGATGGCTGGTTTTAAAAATAAACAGTTTCTGTTTACCGTACTGGAAACACTCAATTGTCTTAGAAAAATATTCTCTTCACTATTGTAAAGCAGGGGATATCCAGAGGCTCCTCTCCAAGGTTGTGCTGCTGTAAACCAACCTGTTGGTGCTGCGGCAGTCATGGTCGTATTGTAATTGTATAATTTAACTGGCAGGGGTCCTCCGGTTAAACCTGCTTTTGCTTCATTTAAGAACGTTAAAGCAGTAGCGTAATTGCCCATCTGAAAATAAACCATGCCTAACATATATTGTGCCGCTGGCCTGGACATTCTAACTCGACTGTAAACTTTTGGTTGTAAATCAGGTATGGCCTGGGTAAGTTCGTTAATGACAAAATCATACAATTCTTTTACCGTGGCTCTTTTAAAATCGGAGGCATTCACGTCAGCATTGATTACAATAGGCACTGATAAATCGGTAGTTGCGGTATTCACATTATAGGGTTGCCCAAATAAATTAGCAACTAAAAAATGATTAAATGCTCTACAGGCCTTTGCCTCCGCCAATAACTCTTTTTTCTTTTCTTCTGTTCCTCCTTCTGAAGACATTACGCTCGCAGCTACTAAATTATAGTTATATAGTTGGTTGTAAAATGCTCCCCATTCATTTGATTCATCAGTGGGCAAATACGGATTTGCATCCCATTTAAATCCATTTTGCCAAGCTATGGTTGGAATGGCATTTAGAAATCCCGAGGAAGAAAATACGTCATCCCCCATGAATAATGGCATTTCAGCAGATCCCAATAAACTTGAAATGCCGCCCGGTTGATTTCTAACATTCAGGTAACTGAATAAATTGGCATTATTGAAAATACCGTTAAACTGGTCGGTTGTTTTTAATACATCTAATCCTTTGGGTGTTACATCTAAAAATGACTCGCAACCTGATATGGATATCCACAACGTACAGATGAATGCCAAACTTTTTATCGTTGATTTTTTCATTTTCTCTTTTTTTAAAATTATTTGAAAGATGCTCTTAAACCAAAAGTGTAGAATACAGGCATTCTATCTAATCTCAAACCCTGTTGGTAATCAAAGTATTCCGGATCTATATTGTTTTGGTTTTTAGTCCACAATAACAAATTGTTTATCTGGCCGTAAATATTTAAATCTCTCATGGATAATTTACTTGCTATGTTTTTACCGAATTGATAATTAACGGTTAAATCTCTAAGCTTTGCATAAGAAGCTGAGGTTATATTGCTTAAGCCCTGAGTATAAAAATTAGTGTTTCTTTGGGTCGATGAGGTCGATGCATTAGCTACATATTTAGGAATATCCGTATTGAGTTCATCTCCTTCTTTTTTCCATCTGTTGTCGAAATAATCAGGTAAATTAGTTAACAATCTGCCCGTATAAAAGCGATTAACATCAAGTCTCATCTGATGACCCAGATTAAATACGACCAAAAAGGATAAACTGAAATTTTTGTAAGAAACAATGTTTGTTAAACCGCCATACCAAAGTGGCTGAGTAGTTCCGGCAAACTGTGGATCATCAACTTTTATTTGGTTAGCTAACCTCAATGTGTCATTTGTTGCACTTAAAGCCATCGGATTTCCCGCTTTATCTAATCCTATATTATTGTATCCAAATAATGGGAAGGCAGAATATCCTTCTACCTGAACACCAGAAATTTTATTTGAAAAAGTTAGTGCTGAAGATCTTTTTAGCGAAATAATCTCGTTTTCATTTCTTGATAAGGTTAAAATGGTACGCCAGCTAAAATCTTCCCCGGTAATATTTACACTGTTTAATTGTAGCTCAAATCCCTTGTTTCTTAAACTTCCTAGATTATCATAAGCGTAAGAAAAGCCTGTGGTTGGATCAATGGGCACAAAGCCTAAAAGATCGGTAGTTAGTTTATCATAAATATCAATACTTCCTGACAGGCGACGTTTGAACAAGCTAAAATCAATGCCAATATTTTTTGTGGTGGTTCTCTCCCAGGTCAACAAGTCGTT